>Ga0066838_10000001_pt1 | contig 91955 bp, 82 predicted proteins | sample ETNtaG_26_FD_66727 | JGI IMG/M metagenome (GOLD analysis project Ga0066838, IMG submission 66727) | Marine microbial and viral communities from oxygen minimum zone, Eastern Pacific Ocean - ETNP201302SV89 | ecosystem: Environmental > Aquatic > Marine > Oceanic | place: Pacific Ocean: Eastern...
AAAAAGCTGACTTTCATGATGAACTATTTCTCTGGTTACATTTCTTACTAGGTATCGATCAGGTTCACAGGCTTTCTGGAAAGGAACTGATTAGTTCATAATAGACGACGTTTTCAAGGTTAGTAGTTGATGTTGATGGTTATCCCCAATTCCCGAATGATTTATGTCATCGTTTTTCTAGGATGTATTGGATTAATGAGCGCGGCTTTGTTTTTCGAGCACGTCATGCTACTTGATCCTTGCCCGCTGTGTATTCTGCAGCGCATTATGGTTATCGCGACGGCAGCTGTTGCACTAGTCGCGGCAATTCATGGTCCTAAGAATCTGGGCATCAAGCTCTACGGTGTTCTGATGATTCTTACTTCTGTAATCGGGGGAGGGATTTCCATCAGGCAACTATGGTTGCAAAGTCTTCCCGAGGATCAGGTTCCGGCCTGCGGTGCCAGCCTCGACTATTTGCTGGACGTATTTCCTGTCACAGAAGTGTTAAACATGGTTTTGACGGGTGATGGCACTTGCGCGGAGGTTGTCTGGACATTCCTAGGGATAAGCATTCCCGGTTGGACTCTGGTCGGATTTATCGGTCTCACCGCTATCGGTATTTTCCAGATTTTGCACCCAAAATATCAATCCTCTTAATCAGTTTCTCGTCGGACCTCAAATTGTTGCCTACGTTGTAGTTAACGAAAGATCCTGATTTCAAGAAGTCGAGGGAATGATGTTAGAACAGGTTTTCCTTCGGGACATGGGAGATCTAAGTGTTCTCGACAGATGGCAGGTCCCCAACGATGGTCCCTGGGCACAAAAGCGGCCATTCTTTCTGTCAGCTTCGATGGCCTGACTAACAGCTGTCTGGCTGCTGCTACAAATGGCATTACCTATCAATTCAACTGACGGCGTTGAACATACCAGCATCTAGTTATTACCAACTTTGTCTACGTCCGCCTTTCTCTGGTCCACAGTTTCCTGAAGATTGTTAACCGTATCCATCATCTCACTGATTTTTTCGGGAGATACCGAAGTCAATCCGCTAGGAATATTTGGCCTGGTTTTCTCTTCATTCACGACGGTCTTTCGTGGTGCTTTAAAGCCAGGAACAATGTTGATGTCACCATCGAGTTCCATCTCCTCTGTTCCCTCTACATCTACTGGCTTATCGGCGAACTGCCACGCGCCGTTTTCATCCTGCCATTTGTATACTTTGGTTGGCGTCCTGGGCAATTCCATTACTTCGGGTGTTTCCGGCTTAAAGTCATCTAAAGACATAATGGGTTCACCATTTGGCCCTTCAATTAAGAACAGACCAATGAAGCCAGCAACCAAGAGCAAGATCATTCCTTTGTAAACCATACTCGCCACCAGTGACCAGAGAATGGAATGATCTGTCAGTCTACACCCTAATGGCTAGTCTGGGTAAGTCACCAGCTCTGTTACAATATCAGCCTCACACAATGTCATCTGATAGCCATGTTGTCGTTCAACCAGATCGCGCTCAGGCGTGGCACTGAGCTTCTCTTTGAAAACGTGTCTTTCACTATACACCGGGGCCTCAAGGTCGGGCTTATTGGTGCCAATGGTGCGGGTAAGACAAGTTTTTTTGAATTAATCCTGGGAGAACTTGAAGCGGACCTGGGCGACATGGACTATCCATCAGATCTTAAAATCGCTCATCTTCAACAGGAGGTAGCTGCGACCGACCAGAAAGCAGTCGACTATGTGCTGGGAGGCGATAATGAATGGGTCGAAATCGAAACCAGTCTGAATGCCGCCGAGAAGGCTGGTCAATACGATCAGATTGCAGTACTGCATGATCGCATGGACGTGATCGACGGCTACACTGCGAGAGCTAGAGCACAGCAGATGCTGGCTGGGCTGGGCTTTGCTCAGGATGATTTTAACAAATCACTGCGTTCATTTTCCGGTGGCTGGCGGATTCGGCTCAATCTGGCACGAACTCTGATGGCGCCTTCAGATCTGCTCTTACTGGACGAACCAACCAATCACCTCGATCTTGATGCAATTCTCTGGCTATCAACATGGATCCGACACTACCAGGGATCCATGATTTTGATCTCTCATGACCGGGAATTTCTCGATGAGACGATCGAAAATATTGCATATCTCTATCGTCAAACAATTGAGTTGTTTTCCGGCAACTACTCCCAATTTGAGATTGTCAAAGCAGCACGCCTGTCCGAGCAGCAAAGTAACTATGAAAAGCAACAGCGGGAAATCAAGCATATGCAGGATTTTGTTCGCCGCTTCCGCGCCAAAGCAACCAAAGCACGCCAGGCACAAAGTCGTATCAAAGCTCTAGAACGCATGGAACTCATCGCCCCGGCGCATATTGATTCGCCATTTAAATTCGTGATCCCACCTGCTGAGAAATCCTCGAATCCACTTCTGTCACTTGACCAGGCAGAACTAGGATACGATCTGCCCGTTCTGCACGATGTTCGTCTCAACCTCCATCCGGGTGATCGCATTGGTTTACTGGGTCACAATGGAGCAGGCAAATCCACATTAATCAAGAGCCTCAGCGGGCTCTTACCCATGCTGGCAGGTGAACGGCATGACGGTGCGAACCTTGTCCTCAGCTACTTCTCTCAGCATCAGGTTGATGACCTGGCTCTAAGTGACTCAGCCTTTAATCATATCTTTCGCCTGGATCGATCCTTGAGAGACCAGGTGATCCTCAACTTCCTGGGTGGATTCGACTTCCAAGGTGACAAGGTCTATGAACCGGTCAGCACATTTTCGGGCGGTGAGAAAGCTCGTTTGGCACTGGCTATCGTAACCTTCACGAAACCCAACCTGCTGCTCCTGGATGAGCCAACCAATCATCTGGACATGGACATGAGGCAGGCACTCACCATCGCCTTGCAGGAATTTGATGGCGCCATTCTTCTGGTGTCTCATGATCGCCATCTATTAGCTAGCACAGTGGATACTTTTCTACTGGTTGAAAACGGGTCGATCCAGGTTTTTGAAGGTGACCTTGAAGATTATCGCCAAAGAATGTTTGCAGGCAATATGAAGCAAACGAAGAAGAAATCGCAAGCCAAAGGGCCAAAACCAAAATCATACCATCGAGAAGTCAGGCAGCTGAGAAGCAGGCTGAAAACACTGGAGTCGTTAATAGACCGGCTTCAACGCAAACTTTCGGAAGTGGAATCAGAATTGGCAGAGAACAAGACATACGATGCAGACAAACCGGATAATCTACAGAATCTCATTCGTGATCAGATCGACCTGAAAGAAGACCTTGAACCTTTAGAAGAGGAATGGTTTCAGCACACAGAAGCGCTGGAATTAATCCAGGCAAATCATCCCAAAAATCACTGACTGGTTGGCTCTATCCGCAGTTCGCAATTGGCAGTAATTTCCGATATTTCAGAGAACAATCTACACCCGTGAGTTTCTACTCGGTCACCTGGTAGCCTGGGGATTTTCAGGTCTGTTCATCATCATTTCAACTGGCATACATGATCAAACTTGCTATCATCGTTATAATGCGTACTCGGTAACCAGCGAGTCCAACTATGAGCAATTCATTCCCAAATGTCCGAATGCGTCGCATGCGTACAGATGACTTTTCCCGACGGTTGATGCGCGAAAATTCACTTTCTGTTGACGACTTGATATACCCGGTGTTCGTGATCGAAGGGGAGGGCAAAACAGAAGCCGTACCCAGCATGCCGGCGGTACAGCGAATGACCACGGATATTCTTTGCGAGGAAGCAAGACATGTTTTCGAGCTTGGTATACCAATGATCGCCCTGTTCCCGGTCGTTCCCATTGAGAAGAAGTCTGAAGCCGGGGAAGAGAGCTTCAATCCCGATGGACTCGCACCACAAGCTGTCAGAGCTATTAAGGAATCCGTACCTGAACTCGGTGTCATGACAGATGTGGCACTTGATCCTTACACAACTCACGGTCAGGACGGGATCCTTGACGATCAGGGTTATGTCAGTAACGATATATCAGTGGAGACACTCGTGAAGCAGGCACTGGTGCAGGCAGAAGCTGGCGTTGACGTTATCGCCCCATCGGACATGATGGATGGTCGCATTGGTGCCATCCGCACTGCACTGGAATCTTCCGGGTTTGTAAACACTCGAATCCTGGCGTACTCAGCCAAATACGCATCGGCTTTTTACGGACCGTTTAGAGATGCCGTGGGATCATCATCCAATCTCGGCACTGGCAACAAATTCACCTACCAAATGGACCCGGCAAACAGTGACGAAGCACTCAGAGAAGCAGCCCTGGATCTCGAAGAAGGTGCAGATATGATTATGGTCAAACCAGGCATGCCTTACCTGGATATTGTCAGACGAGTCAAGGATGAGCTCCTTGTGCCGACCATGGTCTATCAGGTCAGTGGTGAATACGCGATGCAGATGGCTGCTATCGAAAATGGATGGCTGGATGAAAAAGTAATCATGGAATCACTATTGGCGATGAAACGCGCCGGTGCAGACGCCATCTTGACCTATTTTGCAAAACGAATTGCAGAACAACTAAGTCGACGTGTGTGAAATAATCTTCGATAATATGTGATATTCCGACGAGAACCACTTTTATCAGTTGAGTAATTTTAACACCCGGCTTAGGATAGCAAGCTTCAATTTTACTTTATCCTTCCAGGAGCATATTTACGATGTCCGATATTAGTCATGTAACTGATGACAGCTTTGAATCCGAGGTTCTAAACTCCGATGTACCAGTACTCGTCGACTACTGGGCCGAGTGGTGTGGTCCTTGTAAAGTTATTGCACCTGTCCTGGAAGAAATCGCCTCCGAGTACCAGGGTAAAATGAAAATCTGTAAACTTGATATTGACGCTAACGAGAATACTCCACCAAAGTACGGCATCCGGGGAATACCCACTTTGATGTTATTCAAAGGTGGCTCTGTAGAAGCCACTAAAGTTGGCGCTTTAACCAAATCCCAGTTAACTGCATTTCTGGATAGTAATATCTAGAAAATCACTGCCAACCATGTAAGTTGTTCAATTCAGCAATGACATATCTAAATTAATTATCTCGTTTCATAAGTATTGATAATTTACACTCAAATACAATTAGGGGTTGACAAGTGAACAAAAAGGCGACATTTTAAAACTATTCGATTATAATTAATCTTGTAAGACAAAGACGTAGCGGGAAAATTCGCAATCGTCTTAACAACTGACCCAAAGTTAGTTCAAAGTAATAATTCCAAAAAGCGTTCAATTCAAAATCGTGACAACCTGTAGAAAGATCAAAAAGAAAAGACAATTTGAACGTTGAACTAAACCTGGGTCTTTAAACAGATTCGCATCGATAATTTAACAATCCTCTTCTAGTTATATCTCAACAATCTTAGCGCCATGCGCATTTCAAAACTTAACCAACGACAAGACTTATGAATCTAACTGATCTTAAAACCAAACCAATACCAGAACTCCTAGAGATCGCCCACGAAATGGGCATGGATAATCTGGGTCGCTCCCGCAAACAAGAGATTATCGCCAGCGTTTTACGTAAACACGCAAAAGGTGGCGAAGCAATCTATGGTGACGGCACCCTCGAAATTCTGCAAGATGGGTTTGGTTTTCTTCGTTCTGCTGATAGTTCCTATCTTGCTGGACCGGATGATATATATGTCTCACCGAGCCAAATCCGCCGCTTCAATCTTCGAACTGGTGACAGCGTGTCCGGTAAGATTCGACCACCGAAAGATAGCGAACGCTATTTCGCATTGCTGAAAGTTGACAAGATAAACTTCACAGATCCCGGCGAATCCAAGAACAAGATCCTTTTTGAAAACCTGACACCACTGTTCCCGGACGAACCATTAAAACTTGAAGCCGGAAACGGCAGCACCGAGGATCTGACTTCCAGAATAATCGATTTAACATCACCGATCGGTAAAGGCCAGAGAGGGCTCATTGTGTCACCTCCCAAGGCTGGTAAAACCCTTATCCTACAAAATATCGCACAATCAATTGTACGCAATAATCCGGAATGTCACCTTATCGTGCTTCTAATTGATGAAAGACCAGAAGAAGTTACAGAGATGCGACGTTCTGTTCTTGGTGAAGTCGTTGCGAGTACCTTCGATGAACCACCATCACGTCACGTTCAGGTAAGTGAGATGGTTATTGAAAAAGCCAAGCGTCTGGTTGAACACAAGTCCAACGTAATTATTCTGTTGGACTCCATAACCCGACTGGCTCGAGCCTATAATACGGTCATCCCTGCTTCCGGAAAAGTACTCACCGGTGGCGTCGATGCACATGCACTGGAAAGACCGAAGCGATTCTTCGGTGCCGCAAGGAATATTGAGGAGGGAGGAAGTCTTACAATTATCGCTACATGTCTCATTGATACAGGTTCAAAAATGGACGAAGTCATTTATGAGGAGTTCAAGGGAACCGGTAATCTGGAATTGCATCTTGAAAGAAAAATTGCGGAGAAGCGAGTTTATCCGGCGATCAATATTCGTCGCTCAGGTACTCGACGAGAAGATTTATTAATGTCCGAAGAAGAACTCCAGAAAGCCTGGATATTACGGAAGATTCTGCACGAAATGGACGACCTTGCAGCCATTGAGTTCCTGCTGGAAAGAATGAAGAAGACAACAACCAATGAAGAGTTCTTCGCCTCAATGAAACGTAAATAGATAGAGAGAATCCAGGAAGAAGAGAGCAGCGGTTAAGCTTACTGCGGCACAAACTTTACGTGACCCAATAGATTCAATCGAGCACTTCAACCACGACACGCGCCGAATACTCCTCAAGATCCCATCCGCACAGGCCGTAGAATTTAAGGCAGGCCAGTACCTTGAGATGGTATAGCCTGACCGAAAATGTCCTTTCTAAATCGCCTCAGTTCCACCGTTAGACGGCTTTATAGAACTGCATGTTCGACCCACTCCAAATTCTGAAGATTCGATCACAATAGAGAAACTGCTGAACAGTGCAGACTAGATTGATTTTAAGGTTCCCAAAGGAGATTGTTCTCTCACAAGTATACCGGAAGGACCGCTGTTGCTTTTTGCGGCCAGTACGAGCATCACTCAAATGAAGAGCATAATCTAACAGATAATTCCAGACGGTCTTTCGCATCCTGTTCATCTGTACCGGGGAGTCGTGAGTGAGGAAGACCTATATCTAAATGACTTAATCGAGTCATGAGCAACCACCCACACAAATTTTATCCAGGTTCATATGGTTAGCGAACTCGATGCATCTCCTGACTAGCAAAGCAAGACAGGGCTGGTAGGTGGGCCCGCCTTTCAGGACATCCAAACCCTATTGGACATAACTGTATATGTTAGTGGTGGTCCGGATATGGTGTACGCCACCTTGGAGATGTTCGTTGACAAAGGTACGCGGGAGAAAAATATGCATTCAGACATGTTTTCATTCGCACCAAGAGATTAGAGCAGGACCTGAATAGTTTACGAGTGGCAAATCAACTATTTTTCCAATGCCAGCCGCAGGTATTCGTTGCTCTTTTCAAAATCTCCATCAAAAGCTAACAAGTTTGCCAGGGCGTGACTCGCGCCGGTTAGATTTCCGCCCTCGACACTGCTTTCGTATAACTGTTTTGCCTTTTCTCGCTCCCCGGAAGCTTCATACAATCTGCCCAGACACAATTGAAGTGATGCACTGTCTTCATGGTTTTTTAGCCAACCTTCGGCTGTCTTTAATCTCTGCTTCAGAGTTTCATCGCCAAGAGATCCATATGCTTCAACCATCTTGTCACTCCAAGAGTTTTTCAAAGCCTTTCGTAGTGTCGTTTCTGCCTCTTTTTCATTACTGATTGCTCTGCAAAATTCGAGTATCACTGTTTCATCCTGACGAATCGACTCAGACGAATTCTTGAAGGATGCAGATAATTCTTCGTCACTCGCATCTACCTTTTCGATGAGCTTCAATACCACCTGCTTTTCGAGCTGATCAACAGAGGCCTCATTTCGCTGTATTCTCAATTGTGGAATCAGTTTCTGCAGGGCCTGCCAATCTTCCAGGTGCAGAAAAGCTTCTCTTTTCAAGATGAGAGTCGAGAGGTTGTCTTTTACCTCCCGAAGATGCTTTATGCAGGACTGCCAATCGTCACGTCCCATTGCCATTTCAGCCGATGCAATCGCGACAGCCTGTTTCGCACTATCTTCAGTGGCTAGTGCCTGCCGTAGATAGGCTTCTCGCTGTTCTGAGTCGCCTCTTGCTTCCGCCGCTTTCGCAGCGCCAATATAGTTTATGACAGGTGATTCATGATTCGTCGCGCCACTTATGAGAAACTTTTCTGCACGTTCAAATTCACCTTCCTGAAGGTAAATCAACCCGCGAGTAGTCAATTGAGCAGCTTTTATTCTTCGCCGTTCACTTCCCCAGTTTTTGAATCTGCCACTTGCTCCTCTCAAACCGATTGCGAATTTCAGCAGGGAATAAATCAACAAGCCCGTGACAACTACGATTGCAAGCATCACCCAGAGTCCTGTCTGCAACGTCGCGCCATTGTACGAAATCAAGACATAACCAGCATCACGGGCAATCAGAGTACCTACCCAACCTGCTACGATTGCGACCATCAGAAGAGTCAAAAGTGATCGTTTCATTGTTCGGTGCCACGCTTGCCCTGCTCATGGAATCGGGCGAGTAACTTTCGGACTTCTCTTAACGATGCAGAAACATCTGGCATCTCACGCTCAATATTGACCAGGCTGATAGCAGAAATTGTTTCCTGAACTGCCTTTGTGGTTCCATCCTCGCGATCAAAGTACCTGTCGATCCATTCCGACGTTTCCTGCAAACTGGCGCTGAAAATACGCTGGTCGGAACGCAGCAATCCAAGCTGCGCCAGTTGCAGCTTCATGACCAGGTTCTGTCTTAAGTAGTACTCTTCCTTCGGTGGCAATATGGGTGTGACAACACCACCTTCAGTCCGGTAATCAACCAATCCACTTAAACGGTCACCCGCAGATGCGGCGAATTGCACGAGTCGAGCCAAAAGATTCTGCGGTTCTTCGACAGGATCGGCATTTTCAACGGCGATGTACTGAAGTTGTCTATGTTTTAGGAGGTCAATCTGATTGATCAAGGCGCTGATCTTTACGAACAGACCGTCCACATCCAGATCACTTACACCCTTCAGACTTACGATATCTGCGGCCAACGCTTGCCTCAACTCGAACGCCACAACGCCTTCTGCATCACGGACGATGGTATCGGCGGCTTCATAGAGAGCGATTGCTCCTTCGGGATCAGCCTCCATCATGACTCTTTGGCTGCCCAGGCGAATCAGGTATTCCGCCTCAGCCAGCAGCCAGTCTTCACCTGATGTACCGAGATCTTGCGCAACATCGGCAAGTGATGCCGACACCTCGGTTGCCATTTCCTGAACTGTTTTCTGCTGATCCTGCAACTGAACCAACAATCTTTCTTCGATCTCTTTATCTGCACTCTCTGTTGCAAGCCGCTGTTGTTCCAGGGTACCTCTGATTGCGGCGATCTGTTGTTCAAGGTTTGCATTAGCAGCATCCTTGAGTTTACTGGCCTGCTCTTGCTGATATACAACAAACACGGAGTAACTGGCCATGACCACCGCAACCAATCCAATCAGAACGCTGACAATGTTTCCCAGGCTGGATGATCGACCAGCAGGAGATTCGTCGATCGGGTTCTCGCTGGTCGAACTGTCGGGTTGATCTTCTTGTGTCATCTGTTCCTGCTCTAATCGAGCAAACGCATCGTTTAGTTGAACAGACAACTCTTCAGTCTTCTCTGTCATATTAGCCATTCACCCGGGGAAGTTCACACCTGAGATCACCTGTAGTATGGTTTCCAACATCGCTTCGTCACGTTGACTAGCTGCCAGACAGACTTTATCAAAACCAATCTCAAATGCCATGGTTTGTAGTCGCATCGAAGGCACGACAAGGGTGCAGCATTCAAGATTGTCAATAAGTTCTGCACAACGTTTCATCGCCTCGCCACTGTATATCGTGACAATGATTTCGCTATCTGCGTCCAGATCAAACTTCTCTTGATATGGAACAAGAATACGTTGATATACCTCAAGGTAGTCAACTTCTGCACCTCGAGATATCAATGATTCTCTCAGCAATTCCCGACCACCCACGCCACGTACGATAAGTACTTTTTCAGGTGCCGTCAGCTCCTTCAAGGCCAGCAGTCCTTCCGATGAGGCAGTTTCAGGCACAATGGCGCTGATATTCCAGTCCCCAAGTCTCAACGCCGTGGCTGGTCCGACCGCATACCACATGAGTCCCTCCGGCCACTGCGGCCAGTAGTCCTGAAGATGAGGCAGTCCATATCTCACTGCATTTTGACTGACGAAAACGATGTGGTCAAAGCGATCAAGGTCGATCACTTTTTTTTTAACTTCTTCGGTGAACGGGTAGGCACTGAACTGCAGTAATGGTTTACTCAGTACGCTCACATCAGATTCTGCCAGACCTGAATTAAAGAACCTGTTCTGTTCTTCGCTTCTGGTTAGCAAAACGGTCTTCATCGTCACTCTCCGTGTGACGCGATCAGTCGGTCAGCGCCTTGAGACAGCATTTCCTGTGTCAATGTTCTGGCCATATTCAGGGCATCTGCTCGATCGCTAACCGATGACTGTCGAACAAATTTCAATCCTTCTACATCACTAACGTAGGCATTGAGTTTTATCTGATTCTGAGTCAGTTCAGCATAAGCTGCAATTGGCAGGTTACAATTTGCCCCTAATCCAATAGTCACTTCCCTTTCACAAGATACACAGTCGAAAGTTTGATAATCATTGATGGCTGCCAACAACCCGTTAACCTTCTCGTCTCCGGCTCTAGATTCGATTCCAACAGCTCCCTGCCCGGCAGCAGGAACGCACAGATCCGTCGAGATCTTCTGAGAGATTCTCTCGGCAAGCCCTAAACGTTTCAATCCCGCGGTCGCCAAAATCACCGCGTCATACTCACCCTCATCGAGCTTTCTCAATCTCGTATCTACGTTGCCACGAAGTTCCACGTATTTTAGATCTGGTCTTGCGAGCTTAAGCTGCAGCCTGCGTCGCAGGCTGGAAGAGCCCACCCTGCTGCCCTTCGGCAGGTGCTCAATGGATTCAGCCGAATTGCTTATCAACGCGTCTCTTGGATCATCACGCTTGCACATGGCACTAATCTTCAGACTTGCTGGCAATTCAGATGGCACATCCTTCATGGAGTGAACGGCGATATCTGCTCTCTCTTCAAGCAGAGCAACCTCAAGTTCTTTAACGAAAACTCCTTTACCACCAATCTGACTAAGGGGAGATTTTTTATTCCGATCACCCTCTGTCGTCATCCCAACAATCTCCACATGCAGTCCGGGGTACGCAAGTTCCAATTCGCTTTTGACATGGTTGGCTTGCCAGAGGGCCAGAGCTGACTCTCTTGTGGCTATTCTTATTCGATCAGTCATATTGCTTTTTCATCAAACATAAAAAAGGCGGCATTATAGCCGCCTTTAATTGAGACGTGTGAGATTTATAAACTCTGAACTAATCGCCTGAGTCCCGGCACATGACGTCGACTGACATCTAAACGATCTTCAACTCCTCTCATCCTAACCCGGTAATGACCACGCGCATCTCTTTCCAAACCTTCAAGATGATCCATCATCACCAGTGCATTCCGATGAATTCTAACCAGTTTGTCACCAAATTCATCCTCCAGATCTCGTAACGTATCATCTATCAGTACTTCTCCGACCTCGTGGCGGACGGTGACATATTTGTGATCCGCCTGAAAAAAACGTACTTCAGATAGCGGGATGAGTTCAATACCACGCCGGGTCTTGGCACTAATGTGAGTTCTAACCTTCTGCGCCGGTAGATCTTCTCCTGTGAAGGATCGAACCTGAACCTTATTGACACGACAAATTTTTCCCAAAACGTCAACAAGAGCCTCACGGCGAACAGGTTTAAGCAAATATCCAACAGCGTTGGCATTAAATGCTTCAATGGCATGCTCACCAAACGCCGTGCAATATATGACTGCTGGTGGCGATGATACCTCAGCAAGCTGTCGCCCAGCTTCCATACCATCTGTTCCCGGCATTCTAATATCGAGCAGTACGATATCCGGTTCGAATTCTATTGTTTTACGTATCGCTTTATCGCCTGACGCTGCTTCTGCAACGACTTGATACGTATCCAAACTGCCAACCATTCGCACGAGACGTTCGCGCGCCAACTTTTCGTCATCAACTACTAGCACCTTCATGCTGAAAAAACCTCGCTAATGAAATTTCAAAACACAAAGCCAAAATTGACTCCATGAACTCACAAATTACTCGATTTTTTCAAGAAAACTGCGACGTACTGCACAAAATTGACCGAAATATCTAAACCAAAGCGCAGTTTTGTGACGACCATCACAATTCAGGCGGTTTGTTCACGACTCTATCAAAGGATAGCTGATGATTGTTTGAAAGGTGGTTTCCCTGGCGCCTGCCACGAGGGAAGTACGCTCACCGTATATGGCGTTCAAGCGTCGACTGATATTGTCGAGCGCCATTCTGTTTCCTTCCTCATAAGAAAATTCACTTGATGGCAATGGATTTGTGATTGTAACCACGAGCTGATCAAGCTTCTGGCCAATATGAACAGAGACGACACCGCCTTCCGGCAATGGCTGGATACCGTGATATATCGCATTTTCAAGAAGCGGCTGTAATGTCAGCAGGGGAATTCTCACCTGAGTCTCGTCAACCTCTATTTCCCATTCTACCCTCAGGCGATCGTCTAACCTCAGACTTTCAATGTGGACGTACTTTTCACAGAGCGCCAGTTCCTCCTCGAGCAATACTGGCTTGTCACTTGAGTCATTTAACGATGCTCTAAAGAGTACCGACAGATCTTCAACGACTTCCTCGGCGGTATCGGGATCGATACTAATCAGGCTGGCGATAATGTTCATTGAATTAAAAAGAAAGTGCGGTCGGATTCTGGATTGAAGAGCCTGTATTCGCGAGTTTAATTCCACCTGCTCCTGACGCCTCAATTGATGCTGTAAGAAGAAATAGCGAAATGCCATACCGGCCATAACGGCCGCGACGATTAGATTTCGTACAACGTTCCCTGAACTTTCGCTCCACGCCATTTCCTCCGTCTGCGTCAACCACTCGACCCCCAGGCTGAATATCAGCGTTACCGAAAGAATCATGCCGTATCCAGTTACCGTGGCAAGAGGCACAGACATCTTCATCAGCAATGGGCGAAAGTTGCACAACACTGCAGCAGATAAAAGTACAATCCACTGTACAAAGAGAGAGGCAAGACCGAATTGCACCCAGTTGAACCCAATAAGCCGTGAATTTGCCAAAACAACGACAAACACCAGTAATTCGGCAATTAGCACCAGGAGAAGAATACTCTGTGCCTGACAAATGTCAGGTAGAAAAAAGTCTTCTTCGGGTTCTTCTTGATCCACAACCCCTCCCGGTACGCCACTTGTTTGAGCCGCACTAGTATAGCCCGAAGCTGTTATAATCCGTGCCTTCTCTCGCAAAGTAAGTGCATGCATCCAAATGCATCGGTAGGTAAATGAACTCGAAAGACGAAAAGAAACTCTGGGATAGCCGGTTCACCGAGGCCACGGATGCTTTTGTCGAAGAATTTACTGCGTCTGTCAAATTTGATCAGATTCTCGCGGATTATGATATTCGCGGTTCCATCGCACACGCGACGATGCTTAAGCACATTGATGTTCTTTCTAACAATGAGCTCGAACTGATTAAATCCGGCCTGGAAGAAATTCTGGCTGACATTCACAGCGGCAAATTCGTTTGGTCTTCAGCCCTTGAAGATGTTCACATGAACATCGAGCAGGCACTGACTGACAGAATTGGCGAAGTCGGTAAAACCCTTCACACGGGCAGATCCCGTAATGATCAGGTAGCTACCGATATTCGCTTGTACCTGAGAGACAAAATCGATGTGATTGCTGAGTTAATCACCAGACTGCAGTCCGGACTCATCGACCTGGCTGAAAAAGAGGTGGGGACAATATTACCTGGTATGACCCATCTGCAGGTAGCTCAGCCCATTACATTTGGCCACCATATGATGGCCTGGCATGAAATGTTGGAGCGAGACTACGGTCGCCTTTCGGACTGTCGTGCAAGAGTCAATATCATGCCTCTCGGCTCTGCTGCGCTGGCTGGCACAACCTTCCCCATTGATCGCGAGTTCACTGCAAAACTCCTCGAATTCGATTCCATCGCTGAAAACTCTCTGGATGCCGTCAGTGACAGGGACTTTGCGATTGAATTCGCTGCTTTTGCCAGCCTTCTGATGACGCACTTGTCACGCTGGTCAGAAGAGATGATTCTTTGGTCATCATCACAATTTGAGTTTATCGAGCTACCGGACCGATTCTGCACTGGCTCTTCAATCATGCCGCAGAAAAAGAACCCCGACGTCCCCGAACTAGTCAGAGGGAAATCAGCCCGAGTGTTTGGCGGCCTCGTTTCGTTGCTGACATTAATGAAATCACAGCCTCTTGCCTATAACAAAGACAACCAGGAAGACAAAGAACCTCTCTTTGATATGGTAAACACTATTACTGATTGCCTCACGGCATTCGGTGACATGGTACCAGAGATCATCACTCAACCTGATAATATGCGAAATGCCGCCTTGAAGGGACACGCTACTGCAACCGATCTGGCCGATTATCTGGTTAAGAAGGGGCTCGCTTTCAGAGATGCCCATGATGTGGTTGGTAAGCTGGTCCGCGACGCAATCACGCAAGAGGTGGACCTTTCAGAACTCTCTCTAGATGCCCTGCAAGCCGCATCGGATCTAATTGAAGCTGACGTATTCGATGTACTTACCCTCGAAGGTTCGATCAATGCAAGAAATCACCCTGGCGGAACCAGCCCCGAACAAGTAAGGCAAGCTATTGCCCGCGCGAGGACCAAAACCAAAGCCAGAAAGTGAATCAAGGCGATCCGTCGAACCCTATCACCGGGCTTTCTTGCCATTTGGTCTTTTCAGCAATTTCACCGATTACACTCTTGATTAGAGGTTCTATCTAAACTTCACAGCCAAATGTCCAGGGAGTATACTAGGCGCCCTTTGTTTGGGACCTCAACTGATGCGGTTACTCGCTATTATATTGCTAGTTATCCTGCTTGCCGGTTGCGGCCAGAAAGGTCCTCTTTACCTTCCCGAATCTGACTCAAAACCAGAAACGCTAACCGGGTAGGCCTTAACGATGGACTACTTTGCCTACCAGAATGGCGAGTTATGGGCGGAACAGGTACCTCTCAGCCAAATTGTCTCAGACTATGGTTCACCCACCTTCGTCTATTCCAGAGCAGCGATTGAGGATGCCTATCAACGCTTTGACAATGCATTCAGTCACCACGACCACAGGATCTGCTACGCAGTCAAAGCCAATTCGAATTTGGGTGTACTCAGCCTGCTGACGTCACTGGGCGCTGGATTTGATATTGTTTCGGGCGGAGAATTGGAACGGGTTCTTAAAGTTGGTGCTCCTAACGACAAGATTGTCTTCTCAGGTGTCGGTAAACAGGCCTGGGAAATCGAGAAAGCGTTATTGGCTGGCATCGGTTGCTTCAACATTGAGTCCGAACAGGAACTTGATCTGATTAGCAACATCGCAACAAAACTTGATACCTCCGCACCGATTTCAATTCGTGTCAATCCAGACGTTAACGCCAGAACCCACCCTTATATCTCTACAGGGCTACGGGAAAATAAGTTCGGCGTATCCTCATTAATCGCCAGGGAAATGTACGAGCAGGCAAGTGAACTAACCCATATTGAAATCGTCGGAATAGACTGTCATATCGGTTCTCAAATTACCGATATCGCCCCGTTCACGGAAGCAATGCAACGTGTTGTTGAAATCGTTGACGATCTTGAAGCGATTGGTATCACACTCAAACATATTGACCTCGGTGGTGGCATCGGTGTGCAGTATCAGGATGAGACTCCCATTGATATCGAGGAATATGCTGCTGCAATCCTCCAGACTCTCGGTCATCGGCAGCAAAGTCTATGGTTCGAACCAGGACGTTATATTGTCGCCAATGCCGGGATATTGCTAAGCCGTGTTCTCACTCTGAAGGAGAACGAGGGTAAACACTTTGCAGTTATCGACGCAGCAATGAACGATTTGATTCGTCCTGCGCTATATCAATCCTGGCAGAAAGTTTCTGAAGTCAGACTTTCGGATTCTGAACCCAGGTTCTATGAGTTGGTTGGGCCCGTATGTGAAACAGGTGATTTCCTCGCCAGGGACCGACACCTCGCTATCGAAGTAAACGCATTGGTCGCGATCCACTCAGTTGGTGCATATGGCTTTGTGATGAGTTCAAATTACAACAGCAGGAGTCGCGCAGCGGAGGTTATTGTTTCAGGAAGTAACGCACAGTGTGTTCGCAAGAGAGAGTCAGTTGAAGACCAGCTTCGCCTGGAGAGTGTATTTCGCCTTTGAACAATAACAATATGAGAGTAACAGTGGTTGCATTCACCTGACACGCGGGTAATCTAACTACTGAATAAGCATTTGTCTGTACAGCCACCGGGGAGTCTCTGGTCAGTTAGCGAATATTGGGAGAATAACTAATACTATGTTGCTTCGATTCACCAAGATGCACGGGTTGGGAAATGACTTCGTGCTTCTGGATCTGATCAGCCAGAATATAACGATACGTGATGAGCAGATAAAGCTCCTTGCGGATCGTCGCCTGGGTGTTGGATTCGATCAGCTACTGACAGTTGAACCGCCTGACAATCCAGAGGCTGATTTCAAATACCGAATTTTCAATGCAGATGGCAGCGAAGCGGAGCAATGCGGTAACGGGGCTCGATGTCTCTTACGGTTCGTGCGTGATCGGGGATTGACCACAAAGACAAAGATCAAACTCGAAACCAACACCGGTGTTATCGAGTGCGAGCTCGAAAAGGATGGCAACATCAGCGTTGATATGGGCAGACCGGTGCTGCAGCCAAAATGTATCCCGTTTATTGCGGATCAGGCCCAGATACTCTACAAACTTAACGTATCTTTGCCACTATGCGGTTCAGAAGAATCCGTTAACATTGCCAGCCTCAACATTGGCAATCCTCATGCGGTTATCGTGGTTGAGGACGTAGACGAATCACCTGTCGCTCAACTTGGCGCTGCCATTGAAAAACACAGGCGCTTTCCCGACCGGGTCAATGTCGGCTTTATGCAGATTATCGCAAGAGATCACATTCGTTTGCGGGTATTCGAACGCGGAGTGGGTGAGACCCTTGCCTGTGGGACCGGGGCTTGCGCCGCAGTGGTAGCGGGTCGATTGCAGGGCCTCCTGGACGAAACAGTCGAAGTGTCCTTACCAGGTGGAAACCTTAGAATCACATGGCAAGGAGATGATTCGCCAGTTAAAATGACAGGACCTGCTTGCCGTGTTTACGAGGGTCGTCTTCACATTTAGTGCAAGCCAGCCAACACCTTTGATTTCGACATTTTACCGGCAATATGAGCATGACCATAAAAGCAAAAGGCGCGGAAACAGAACTGAATGAGAACGCTGTCTGCGACTTCCTAATTCAAAATCCAGACTTTTTCGCTAATCGAGACAGTTTGCTGTTGAAGATGAATTTACCTCACCAACAAGGCGGCACAGTCTCACTGATAGAGAAACAAGTTTCATTATTGCGAGAACGTAATCGTGAGATCAAGAAAAATCTGGATACCTACATAGATATCGCAAAGACCAACGACAGCATATTCAGCAAGTGTCAAAAACTAGCTTTGAATCTGATTGAAGCGGAAAATGCTGATGCCTTCTTTGCTGCGCTGGAAAAAAGCTTCAGAAGAGATTTCAAGTGCACTGCATATAGCCTGATCGCTCTCAATGACGAGGCTCGACAGTTTAACCACTTTACATCTGCCGTATCAGAATCTGCAGCCAGAGAATATGTTGGCGCATTGATGAAGAGTAAGAAGCCAACCCTTGGTGTACTAAGGCCCTCTGAGCAGGATTTCTTGTTCCGCCATCAAAGCGGTAAGGTGAAGTCAGCAGCGGTCATCTCCGTAAAACGAGATACGGAACAAATAGCGCTTCTGGGCATAGGAAGTGATGATTCAGATTACTTCCAGGCTGGCATGGGAACCCTCTTCATAGGTTTCATCGCCGATATGCTGTCTCGACTACTCCCCCGGTTCATTAATCCAGAATAGCCGTTGATGGAAGCCGACGACCTGATAGACCAAGTTTCAGTATTTCTGTCACATCTCCAAAATGAAAGAGGCCTGTCAGCCAATACCATCACTGGCTACCAACGTGATCTATTTCATCTCGCCGCCCATATGACGTCACTCGGTATCGACAGTTGGAATGCACTCGCTGGTCATCACCTTCGTCACTATATTGCGCAGAATCATCGTCAGGGGATTTCCGGAAAAAGCCAGCAAAGAAAATTGTCCGCAATCAGAACTTTCTATCACTATCTGATTAGAGAGGGTCAATCAAAAAGCAATCCTGCACTTGAAGTGACAGCACCAAAAAATCAGAAAAAGCTGCCAAAAACACTTGATACTGACCAGGTCTCCCAACTACTGAATGGTCAAAAAACAGGTCGAACGACAAAATGGCATGCTATCCGTGATCGAGCCATGTTGGAGCTGTTCTATTCCTCTGGCCTACGCCTTAGTGAATTAGTTGGCGCTAATCAAAATAGTATCGACTGGCAAGACGGTTCCATTCGAGTAATAGGTAAAGGTAACAAAGAACGTCTTGTACCGGTTGGAGGCGCGGCTCTTGCTGCACTTAAAGAGTGGATTTCAGCTCGCAACAAACTGCCGACCAGGAAAAAGATCGTGCATGATCATGAGGCCCTGTTTCTCAGCGAACGTGGCACAAGAATAAGCGCACGAACCGTTCAAAACCGGGTAAGTCACTGGGCAACTTCAAAAGGTATCCCAGGCAAGCTGCACCCGCATATGTTGCGCCATTCCTTCGCCAGTCACTTACTTGAATCCAGTCAGGATCTCCGTGCTGTCCAGGAACTGCTGGGCCATGCGGATATCTCGACCACACAGATATATACACATCTCGATTTTCAACACTTGACCGAGGTCTACGATAAGGCGCACCCAAGGGCACAAAAGAAGCCGATGGATGAAGATGTCTAGTGATTAAGGTAATTGGCTTCGATCTGGACGATACTTTATGGGATGTCGCGCCAATAATAATTGGTGCTGAGGCACAACTGGATGAGTGGCTTCAAAACAAAGTGCCAGATCTGAAATTCACCGTGACCTCAATGCGGAAACTGAACCATCAGGTCCTTGAAGAGGATCCCGGTCTCATTAAAAAAATTACGGAATTCCGACGCCGAACCATCAAAACAGCCCTCAGCTTAAGTGGAATTCCAGAGGCTCAGTCAGAACGGCTGTCACTCGAGGCAATGGAAGTCTTCCTTCAGGCTCGAAACAAAATCAGTCTGTTTGATGGTGCCGAAGACGTTCTCTTGGCTCTGGCTGGTCGATATATACTGGGAGCGTTGACCAACGGTAACGCTGATATCAACCGCCTTGGTTTGAACCATATTTTCAGCTTCGCATTTTCCGCAGAACAGGTTGGCGCACCAAAACCGGGTCTTAATCTATTTACCGCCGCGCTAAGTCATACCAGTATCAGAGCGGATGAAATGATATATGTTGGTGACGATCCCAAACTGGACATTGACGCGGCAAAAAGAGCCGGGCTACATACGATATGGATGGACAGGGGAAAGAAAACACCCGGTGAATTTCTGGCGGATGCGACTATCAGGGAAATATCCGAGCTCCCCCTGGCTGTTGCGAGAATTGAGACGGATCTTAAAACCTGAAGTCAGCAATCAGCATCAAACTGTATGTTTAATGTGATCGCAAGCTTCGATACGATTTAGCTTCCTTTTTTGTATTTATTTCTCCAAGACTGGAATTCTCGGAAGTTCTGAGCCATGAAACCCCTTGTAAACCGGTGACAACCGGTTTTGTCGAAGTGGAGGAACTGATGAGTCTGAACAATCAAGTTTCACACTGACCTTTGCTGCATTGCTGGTTCTAGGCATATTTGGCCAGCTGTCAGTTACCAACAAAGCCGAGGCGCTGTTTGTTGCTGCCAACAATGATGACTAACCAACCGTAATACAGGACCGGACCTGGTCCGATTCCTGCACTACTCTCTTATCAGCGCTTTCACAGCCTCAATACTTACCGGTAGGACCGTTTTACGGGTTGGCAAACCATTCAGTGCATCCAGCGTAGGATGATTCACAGCGACGTCAGGAAGCGCCAGTGTCATCACGTTGTCAAACTTGGCTGGATGAGCCGTTGACAAACTCAACAAGGGTACGGATGTGTCTTTAAATTGTTCAGCCACCGTTAGACCAACAGCTGTATGGGGATCAACGAGATAGCTATGCTGTGCATGATAACGCCTGATAGTGGCTATTGTTTCATCATTACTTACGGCTGCAGCAAGAATACTCTCATCAAAACGGTCTGAGTTGAATAGCTGTACAGCCTTTCCGGTCTCAGCAAAGGCCAACATGAATTCAGTCAGTTTCTCTGTATTCTGATCGCATTGATAATAAAGATAGCGCTCAAAATTACTGGCGATCTGAATGTCCATCGCTGGGCTATGAGTGAAGCTGATAAGACCTCTCTCGTAAATCCCCGAATTAAAGAATCTTGCCAGGATGTCGTTCTCATTGGTCGCCAGAATTAGCCGTCTGATTGGCAGTCCCATTTTTTTCGCGACATATCCTGCAAATATGTTGCCGAAGTTACCCGTGGGTACACAAACATCGAATTCGGCAGGCCTGCCCAATTGATAATAGGCCGAAAAGTAGTAGACGATCTGTGCCAGTATCCTCGCCCAGTTAACAGAATTTACTGCTGCCAATCCGTATTGCTCTTTAAAAGTCAGATCCGAAAAAATCGTTTTCATCAGAGACTGGCAGTCATCGAAATTGCCTTCTATCGCAATGTTATGTACGTTTTCGTCAAGAACACTGGTCATCTGCAATTCCTGCGTGGCGCTGGTCTTGCCCTGGGGAAACATAATATAGATATGAATGTTCTGTTTACCTCTAATACCAGCAATTGCGGCACTTCCGGTATCTCCACTGGTAGCACCGAGAATATTTGCTCTGGTATTTCGCTCATTCAGTATGTGTTCAAAAACATTACCCAGAAATTGCAATGCCACATCTTTAAAAGCGAGAGTTGGCCCATGAAAAAGCTCCAGGATGTGAACTCCTCCAACCCGGCGGACAGGTGTGATGTCAGAATGCTTAAATGTTGAGTAACTTCGTTCAATAATTTCCTTAAGAATTTCGTCTTCAATATCATCAACGAAGCAGGACATTACCTCATGGGCTAATTGCTGATAAGAAAGATCAACCCAGCTATCCAACAATGGTGCCACATCCGGTATTGATTCTGGCAACAACAGACCTCCGTCGTGCGCAAGGCCCATAATAACCGCGTCTTTGAATGAAACATCTGTTACGCCACCACGTGTACTCTTATACCTCATCACTCAATCTGCGTTGAAAAAGCAAATTATAGATAGCTTTAGTGATTTGGTGAATTCCGATTGATTATTCGATCTATAACCAAAGGGGAAACTCTATATTGGTCTGCCGCCGTACTTGCTTTCAGCAATCATCTATCAGGTCTTTTATCAGGTCTTCGTCTGTTCTGAACTCCAGGTTGAGTCAATTCGGGTTTTGCATGTAGACAACCTCAATAGCATTCCTCCAGTGATTTCCACAATCTAATCGACGACAGCGGGCTAATCGACGACAGCGGGTGAAATCTCGCTACAGTCAAGATCGTTATGCACGAGTGCCTTTTGAAAAGGGAATGAGTTATTTATAGGCCAAGATGCTGGCAGGTCAATGAAAAAAGGGTGCAAATATGCACCCTTTCAATACCACTTACATACAGAACCTTCAGTTATAAGAAGAAAATCCAGGAAGTATCTGTCAGACAGCCTCACCGCCGGTTTCACCAGTCCGAATCCTAATCACATCTTCGAGTGTGTTGATGAATATCTTGCCATCACCTACTTTGCCGGTATTGGCTGCACTACTGATCGCCTCAATCACAGCGTCAAGACTCTCATCTGAGATGGCGACCTCAATTTTGACTTTCGGTAAAAAATCAATAACATACTCAGCGCCTCGATATAGTTCCGTATGTCCCTTCTGACGACCAAAACCCTTGACTTCAGTTACTGTCATACCTTGGACGGATACTTCTGACAAAGCGTCTCTTACATCGTCAAGCTTGAAAGGTTTGATAATTGCTGTGACTAATTTCATCTCTCTTCCCCTTTTTCAGGTTGGCCTTCACATAAGGCAATGTATCTGAATTACAGACTCTTTCCAATGGCTAATACGACTCTCGAATCACATGGGTCACAATCGTCCAAATCCGTATCATGCCAAGTGAGTGAGAAATCAAGATCTGCCATGGTTTTCGACAGGCTCACAGAATATTCATTGTAGTCATCAAAGGTAAACTGAGCATTGTCATCAATCGACTGATCGCCAATATGGAACGCCAAACCAAAATCGTTTGGCAATGACAGCTCATAGTCCGCATAAAAATAGGTCGCAGTATCTGATTCAAAGAAGAAATCTGGTGAATAGTTAAGCCCAACAGTGAATCCTCCCACAGAGATGCTGCCGTAGACCTCATTAAAACTGCTGTCTGGCGCACCCCCCTGAGCGTCATCCGGGTATTCATACCTCAGCAAGCCGATGTCATAGCTTACCTCGTCCGTGAAACTACCGCCGTAACCGGCGTAGAGATCTATTTCGACAGAACCATCAAAATCAACATTTGATCCCCAGATACCGGCATAAAAGCCGTTTTCCGCTTCGACGTCGAAACCACCTTGAATGGTGGGGTTTTCCGTTGTCTGAGATATACCGCGATAGATGTAGTCAGTACCAATACTCACATTGCCGCTTACTTCCGCTGCCTGTAATGTATTAGCAGTCAGTAACAGACTGCCTCCAAGTACCATCATCTTTAACTTACTCATCATTTTCTCCCATTTAGTAAAAAAGGCCGTTTATCTAAATATTCCGGTCAAGATATCCCAGGCTTCGACATCATCCGTCACTGCCACAGAGCATTGACCATGCCAAGTCTTCAAACCGTTAAAAAACAATACGTTAGTCCACCACCACTGCGAAGAGATAGGGATCTCTAGCACCATTATAGTGCGAGAAATCTGGAAACGAGCCAGCTGAGTGCGCTTTTGTGAAGACGGGCAAGCACGTCAATGTCCTACAGGTGAATCGGCTGCTACTTACAGAAGAGATTCTCTGGTTTGGGATAATACCAACAGGGAGTACACAATGGCGGTAGCACACACATTTTCACGAGCTCAGATAGGCATTGACGCGCCTCTGGTTACAGTTGAAGCCGATATCTCATCAGGCTTACCTCAGACTTTGATCGTCGGATTACCAGAGACTGCTGTAAAGGAAAGCAAAGATCGAGTTAAAGCAGCAATCGTCAACAGTGGGTTTGAAATGCCTCAAAGACGGGTCACCGTTAATCTCGCTCCTGCTGATCTGCCGAAACAGGGCGGGAGATATGATCTGGCAATCGCTCTTTCCATCCTTGGCGCGAGCGGTCAGATCTTCTCCGAAAAACTTGCCGAACTCGAACTTCTGGGTGAGTTGGCTTTGGATGGCGCCCTGCGTCCGGTTAAGGGAATCCTGCCTGCAATCATCCAGAATGGGGCAGGTACCCGTAAACTGCTGATACCTGAATCCAATCGAAGTGAAGCATCTCTTGGTGGCAACACCTCTGTGTTGGCCGCAAACAGCCTTATTGATGTTGTGGAATTCCTTCGAGGTTCAACTCAGCTTCAGACTGCCTTAGAAAATACCCCAATCCCCTCCAGCAAACCCGGGAGACTGATAACAGACATAAGGGGCCAATATCTCGCGAAGCGAGCACTTACTATCGCTGCAGCCGGTGGCCACAATATTTTGCTGGTTGGTCCACCTGGGGCCGGCAAGACGATGTTGGCGAGTCGGCTTGCCGCTCTACTCCCACCGATGAACATTACAGAGTCACTTGAGGTCGCCTCTGTTCAATCCATTTCCGGGTATTCATTGGATGTTTCTGCCTGGGGTAAGAGACCATTTCGCTCACCACATCATACTGCCTCAGCTGTCGCCCTGGTTGGTGGCAGCAACCCACCAAAGCCAGGTGAAATCTCCCTGGCGCATCTTGGTGTGCTTTTTCTGGACGAGTTACCTGAGTTCTCAAGACGAGTTCTTGAAGTCCTGAGGGAACCGCTTGAATCCGGGAAAATCGTCATAAGTCGCGCTAAACAACATGTTACCTATCCAGCAAGATTTCAGCTGGTTTCAGCAATGAATCCATGTCCCTGTGGCTACTATGGTGATGAGAGTAACCGCTGCAATTGTACGATGGACCGGGTAGAAAGATATCGAGGCAGAATTTCCGGCCCACTGATGGATAGAATTGACCTGCATGTCGATGTCCCAGCCCTGCCAAAAGGTACTCTTTCAGATCCAAAATTCAAACAGGATGAGAACGAGCATCACAAAGCTTCACAGGCAATTGCCGCAGCGCAACAGAAAATGAGAAACCGCTCACGCAGGCTAAATGCCCACCTGGATGTCAGAGAAGTGGAGACCTCCTGTCGACTTACGCCTCACGACCAACGTCTGCTGGATAACGCGATGGAACGTCTGGGGCTTTCTGCGAGGGGTTATTACAAGATCCTGAAAATAGCCAGAACTATTGCCGATCTGGAAGGTGACGACAAGATAAACACTCCGCATCTAACCGAAGCACTCGGTTTCAGAAAGTTAGACAAATACAAAGTTCAGCCGATCTGAACTAATTTACACTTTCGACCATATAATCAACAATTGCTTTGAGATCATCATCCGTGCAGGTAAAGCACATACCTCTGGTTGGCATTCCGGGTGGCAGACCTATGATGGTATTTTGATAGATCGCGTCCATACCCTGGGCCAGTCTGGATTTCCAGGCAGCTTTATCTCCCAGTATTGGCGCACCAGCGACACCAGTTGTGTGGCAAGCCACACAGGTTTTATTGTAATCAGATTCGCCTTGCCTGTATTCCGTTATTTCCTCATCACTGCGAATCGCTCGATTACAGTCGGCACTTATTTCGCAATCGGCAGCGACCAGTTTAGCCGATGGATCGCCACCTTTATCTACTGCAAAACAGCCTGAGGAACTAAACAAAATTAGACAAGCTACCAGTAAGCGGACAACTTTGTTGTTCCTGCCTGTGAAATCACCACTGGATTTATTCAGATTTACAGTACCGGCCTGCACCGCCTGACCAGACGCTACCGCACGAAATCTCAAGTCTGATTACCCCACCCAGAATCATCAAGTTCCCGGTTTGAGGTGAACTGAAAAACGTTCGAGGTCCCGCCTTCAACCACTGATTGTTCAGATACCAGCGTCAATACAGCACGATCCCTAAATTCAGAGAGTGAATCCGAACCAATATTTACCATCGTACTTCGTATTTTGTACAAGGTGGTATCCATAACATCAGCCAGAGGACCGACGAGAGGAACGTATGCATCGATACCCTCTTCAAACACCATTTTTCTGGTACTTATCCCATCATCATAACGCTGCCAGTTCTGTGCCCGAACCGTGCCTTCACCCCAGTAGGGTTTGTAGATCTGCCCGCTGATGGAAGTTTTCGGTGTGGGGCTTTCCTCCGTCATCGCAAAATATCGACCCATCATCACAAAATCTGCACCCATTGCGAGTGCAATCACGATCTGTGTGTCATTGGCCAATCCCCCATCTGAACAAATGGGAACATATCTGCCGGTTTCTGCGTGATATTCATCCCGCCGTTTAACAACTTCCAACAATGCTGATGCCTGTCCGCGACCAACACCCTTTTGTTCTCTTGTGATACAAATGGACCCGCCACCGATACCCACTTTGACGAAATCAACACCACCGTCTTCGACTAGAAAATCGAATCCTTCCGCCGAAACCACATTGCCAGCGCCGATCACAACATTAGAACCGAATTTTTCACGGATCCAGCGAACCCCACTTAGTTGATACTCGGTGAATCCGTCTGATGAATCAAAACAAAGCGCATCAGCACCTGCCTCGACCAGCGCCGGGACTCTTTCTTCAAAATCATGCGTATTTACCGCCGCGCCAACACACAACCGTTTCGATTCATCCAGCAACTCCATTGGATGGCGCCGATGGTCGACATAGTCTTTCTTAAACACCAACGCCGTTAAGCACCCATTGCTTTTGACTATAGGCAGGCAGTCCTTCTTATGCTTATGAAGCAGTTGATTCGCTTCCTTCAGGCTAATGCCCTCATCACCATGAATCACCTTGGCGAAAGGAGTCATGTGCTCTCTTACGGTGTGTTTCAGGTCATCCTCAAACTCCCAGAAGTCCTTATCAGTAATTATTCCAAGCAATTTGCCGGTCGCTGTGCCATCTTCTGTCACAGGTATCGTTGAGTGACCAGTCTTCTTCATCAGTTCGATGACTTCTTCGAGGGTGGTATCAACCGTGACGTTCGAGTCACTCTGAACAAATCCAGCCTTGTGTGCTTTTACCTGACGGACCATCTCAGCTTGTTTTGCTATCGGCTGAGAACAAAAAATAAAACCCAAACCACCCTGCCTGGCCAGTGCAATTGACAATCGTGTTCCCGACACAGATTGCATGCAGGCAGAGACAACCGGTATGTTCATTTTCATCCGCGGCAGCTCATTCTGCTCGACGGCAGCAATAGGTGTACCCAAGTCGACAAGATCGGCTCGTTGACCTTTACGGGTCAACCTTGGGATCAGCAGATATTCCGAGAAAGTGCGGGAAATGTCATCAAGTATGGTCGCCATTTTGTACTCCAGAAAGATAATACAGAACGAAAGAGCTTCGCTTTTCAGGAAAGAAAATCGTCAAAAAACGAGTAAACAGGCGAGGAGGGATGTTTTCAATCACACCAATCAGTGGGCTGCTGATAGAAGCTGCTTGGTTGTCTGATTTCGCCATGGCGAATTCTAGTTGAATCAAGTAGTCGATTCAACGACTCGCCAACATGAACCGCTGTTATTCAGGATCGCGAATATTCTTCTGACAGGATCAAAACAAGCCTCGACAACACTTAAAACGACGATTATTCCCCAAAAATCAAGCTTAATTGTTATTAAATTTAACCAAATACTTTAGTTTTTCTTGTTAAACTATTGATATTAGTAAATATTTTCGTAAGATAGTCCAATCGTTCAACAATGGTAGGTGCCCAGGCTCGCCCAACAGAAAGCATGAACAAATCTGAGCTCATTAAGCGTATGTCGGAGAAGCTGGACCAACTCACAAGCCGTGATGTTGATCTAGCGGTACATACCATAATCGAAATCATGTCTGAAAGCCTTGCCTCGGGTGACCGGATAGAGATTCGCGGATTTGGCACCTTCTCAAATCGCTATCGCAAGCCACGCAGCGTGAGAAATCCAAAGACAGGTGAAGTGGGTATTCACAAACCAGGAAAGTACGTTCCGCACTTCAAGCCGGGTAAGGATCTGAAAAAGAGAGTCGATGAATCCCGTGACCAGGACAATCCGTTGTCAGCGATGTCCACTGATTCGCCTGCTGTACCGAGCTAGCCCTGATAATTCACCAAGGGATCGACGTCAGAAAAACAGTCGATTCTTAATTTCGTAACTGCCTATACGAATGTCAGAAAACCTAGGATCCTTCTCTTGAACGGCCTGCTGAGGTTCGAGCCTTGCGCTCTTTTTCAATCAGGTAATCGGCAACCCGCAGTATATTCGAATTGCTACCAGCCATTCCACCTTCGATTCGATACTTACCATTGATAATAATCGCTGGCACACCGCCTGAGCGATAAGCTTTGCCCCTGGAATCGGCCTGCTGAACGCCAGCCCGAACACCAAACGAGTTATAAGCTTTCGCAAAATCCTCTGGTGCAATACCAAAATCTTTCAGGAATCCGGCCATCTGCTGAGGACTGTTTAGACGACGCCTTAAATTATGAATCGCGTTAAATATCGGAGTATGTGCAACATCCAGAACTTTAAGTGCTTTTATTGTGTAATAGGTCTGTGCATAGACTTGATAATCCTTGTTCCAGATCGCAGGAGTCCGAATAAATTCAACATCTTCAGGCAAGCTCCGATGCCAGGCACTGATCAACGGTTCAAATTCAAAGCAGTGTGGACACCCGTAAGAAAAATACTCAGCAACCTGTATCTTGTCCGGATTTCTAGTCCTGATGGGAATCTGAAGCTCGGAAAAGTGCACCCCTTCCTCGTACTCTACGGACTGTGCCATCGAACCCGACCAGGACAACAGGAGTGCTGCGAAGAGAATTGTCGATCGAACTGTTTTAATCACGTGTATGTTTGCTCCCTGGATTCATAATTTCATTAGACCCCATCTCCACGCGGACGGTTCCCGCCGGCCCGTCAGCAGATACCAGTTGGCGGTTCAAAACCGTTCTATGACATACCTGCTCCACCATGGTCGCTTTCCATCTCAATTCGACTTCGTCACCACTCGCTTTCATCTAACTGTTCGCCTAAAAATCACGATGACAATCCAGCCACGTCTGTTATTCCGAGGAGGTTATACCCGCAAGTTTCCACTGTAGTGGTAAAATACCCGGCGCATTATATACAAACAGGGTCTACAGACCCAATCAAGCCTGGAAATAATAACCACCATGCTTTCTCTTCAAAATACTGTGTTTATGAAAAGTGCAGCCAAACTTTCCCAGTGTCCATCAGACACCGGTGCTGAAGTGGCATTATGTGGTCGTTCGAATGCCGGTAAATCAAGCGCAATCAACTACATCACCAATCAACGTAAGTTGGCTCGAACCAGCAAAACACCGGGTCGGACACAGCTAATAAACTTCTTTTCAGTACCCAGTTCGAGACAAGATCCGGATTCCTTTCGACTCGTCGATCTACCTGGTTATGGTTTTGCCAGAGTTCCCGAGAAAATCAAAAGAGACTGGCACGCCAACATCGATAACTATTTGCAACATCGACAGTCTCTTCGTGGTCTGGTCCTGGTCATGGACATACGCCATCCATTGAAGGAGTTCGATCTGTTGATGCTGGACTGGTCTGCACAAGCCAATGTTCCCGTCCATATATTGCTGACCAAAGCAGACAAGTTCAAACGAGGCCTTCAGCAATCGACCTTGCTCCAGGTGAAAAGGAAACTCGACGAATCTGTAACGATTCAGACATTCTCGACCCTCAGCCGTATAGGGAAAGATCAGCTAATTGATCAGATGTCCTCGTGGATCGCTGAAGCAGAATAGCCTGAAATTTTTTTAGTTTTTGCTCAGATGAAACTGCAGCTCTAAAATAAAAAGCCCTGGTCACCTATAGGGGAGGATGTGACCAGGGCCAGAACCTTCGGTTTTTTGGGGGATAAATTACCGAAGCTTTCAGTAGATATGACTAACACCTACCGACAAAGTTCCCATTAATTGTCAGCTATTTTCGACTAACTAAAAGAATTCGGTCTTCAACGGTAGACAATCCGATTATAAATCCGGCTCTCTCCGCAACCTTCTTAATGTGCTGCTTCCCAGTTGTCGCCGATACCGCATTCAACAACCAAAGGAACGGATAGTTCTGCGGCTTCAGACATCATTCTAGAAACTGTTTGGGCAACAGTATCGATCTCGGTCGACAAGGTTTCCAGCACCAGTTCATCATGAACTTGCATAATCATACGAGCATCCACCTGGTCATTCTCCAGCCATTCGTCAACTCGAATCATCGCCCGTTTAATGATGTCAGCCGCTGTTCCCTGCATCGGTGCGTTGATAGCAGTTCTTTCGGCAGCCTGTCGTCGCTGGAAATTGCTGGCATTGATTTCTGGTAAATACAACCGACGACCAAATAAAGTTTCAACAAATCCCTGATCTGCAGCTAATTGCCGGGTTCGATCCATGTACTCCTTTACGCCCGGATAACGCTCAAAATAAAGATCCACATACTCCTGAGCATCGTTTCTGCCAATGTCCAGTTGTTGGGCCAGGCCGAATGCGGACATACCGTAGATCAAACCGAAATTAATCGCTTTCGCACTTCGACGCTGATCATCCCTGACTTCCGAAACGTCAACACCAAACACCTCTGCTGCTGTAGCCCGATGAATATCTTCACCTGCTTTAAATGCGCTCAGCAATCGTTCATCTTTGGAAAGATGAGCCATGATCCTTAGCTCGATCTGAGAATAGTCAGCCGCGATCAGTTTGTATCCTTCAGGTGCGATAAACGCTTTTCTCACTCTGCGTCCATTCTCGGTCCTGATTGGGATGTTCTGCAGGTTTGGATTCTGACTCGACAACCGGCCGGTTGCTGTCACCGCTTGCTCATAGGAAGTATGTACTCGATTCGTAGACTCATGAACCTGTTCAGGCAGTTGATCAGTGTAGGTGGATTTAAGCTTGCTCAGACCACGATACTCCATGATGACCTTGGGAAGCGGATAGTCCAGTGCCAATTCCTGGAGGACAGGTTCTGCAGTTGAAGGTTGACCCTTAGGTGTCTTCTTAATGACAGGAATGTTCAGCTTTTCAAAGAAAATGGTCTGTAGCTGTTTAGGTGAACCAAGATTGAATTCTTCACCTGCCAGTACATATGCTTCCTGCTCAAGTTGCTGCATTCGTTTCTCAAGTTCATTGCTTTGCGCCCTGAGCAGTTTCTTGTCCAGCAACACACCATTTCTTTCAATTCTCGACAAAACCTTCAGAACCGGCAGTTCAATATCTTCGAATACTCTTCGCAGCCTGGCTTCAGTAACAAGTTTTGACCATAGGGATTGTTTTAACTTCAACGTCGTATCCGCGACTTCAGCCGAATACTCACCGGCAGATTCAATATCAACCTGGTCAAACAATATCTGCTTTGCTCCTTTCCCCGCGACTTCCTCATAAGGGATTGTTGCAGTACCCAGATACTTTAGCGCCAGGTCTTCCAGATTATGCTTCGACGCAATCGAGTTCAGCACGTAAGACTCAAGCATCGTGTCATGACCAATAGCATTAAGATCAACACCGTACCGGGCTAACACACTCATATCGTATTTAGCGTTATGACCTATTTTCGTAATGTCAGGGTTTTCGAGAACCGACTTCAAACGTGTTACGACAGTATTTCGATCCAGTTGCTCTGGCGCACCCTGGTAACTGTGGGATAGCGGTATATAGATCGCTTCATTGATATTCAAGGAAAACGAAATACCAACAAGATCCGCATCCATGTAATCCAATCTGCTAGTTTCTGTATTGAATGCGAACTCACTCGAATCTGCCAACCTGTTCAGCCAGTAATCAAAACGCTCTTCAGACAGTATGATTTCATATTTTCTTTCGACACGAACGCTTGAATCATCAGCACCCAGCTCATCAATCCATTGTTTGAATTCAAACTCAGTATATATTTCACGCAAACCCGATTCGTCTTGATCTGAAATCACCAACTCGTCAATCGAACAATCCATTTCTACATCCAGCTTTATTGTCGCGAGCTGGTAGGACAAGGGTAAGATATCGACACTATCTCTCAAATAATCCCCCACTTTTCCCTTAACCGCGTCTGAATTTTCGATAACGCCCTCTAGTGATCCATACTCCGCCAACCATTTGACTGCAGTTTTGGGTCCACACTTGGGTACGCCGGGAATGTTGTCCGAGGTATCGCCAACCAATGCCAGGTAATCGATAATCTGATCAGGACGCACACCAAACTTCGCAATGACACCCTCGTGGTCCATGAGTGTATCGGTCATTGTATTAATTAGCGTGACATGTTCATTGACCAACTGCGCCATGTCTTTGTCACCTGTTGAAATTACAACAGGCAGTTGCATTGCCGTTGCCTGGCAGGCCAACGTACCGATTACGTCATCCGCCTCAACACCTTCGATGATGATCAGCGGCAGCCCCATCATCTGAATAATGTTCTGAATGGGCGCAATTTGTTCCCTGAGATCATCTGGCATCTTTGATCGATTAGCCTTGTATTCGGCGTACAATTCGTTACGAAAAGACTTTCCCCTGGCATCAAATACAACGGCGATGTGACTGCCTTCATAGTCCTTCATCAGCTTCTTGATCATGCTAATGACACCTCTGATGGCACCTGTGTGAGCACCTTTGGTACTCATTAACTTGGGTAGTGCATGGAATGCACGAAACAGGTACGATGACCCGTCAATCAATACAACTGGTTTTGTGTCTTTCATTACCGACTCCCTCAAGAAACGATACTGTGAACCGAACAAACTTTTCAATGATTCTTCGACTAATTCTTCTCTCTTTTTTCCTCACACTCACGACACTCTCACGGTCTAGCGAAATCTACATCCCGACGCGCGAAGAGATCTCACAGGGTGATGTCGAGATTATTTCCGGGGATGATCGAACTGTCTACGAATATCGTGTTAACGGTTATCTTCTTATGATAAAGGTCGTACCCAAAGAAGGTCGCACATACTACATGGTCCCGGCGAACGGAAAACCTCACTATGAAAGTCTTGACCATGGCCAGAAACTCTATCCCCAATGGGTGCTGGTCGAGTGGTGATCTGCTCCTGAGTAATTTTAATGGCCGTATTCACAACCTTTAAACAAGAAAGCCTGGCTCGTCACCTGGTTATGTATGACCTGGGTGAATTACACCAGTACGAACCAATTGAAGGTGGCATTGAGAATTCAAACTATTTTGTCACTCTTGACAATAACGGCCAACTCGAAGAGTTCGTACTCACGATAGCAGAAGGTGTCTCATTTGATGAAATCCCTTTCTTTAATCAGCTGATGAGTCATTTGTTCCACTATGGTCTACCAGTACCCGAGCCACTAAGGACACTGGATGGCATGACCAATACCTCATTTTGTCGAAAACCAACATCACTTTTTCCAAGGTTGCCTGGGGCACATCCTGTCAATTTAACAATCAATCAATGTCGTACCATTGGCGTCAAATTGGCAGAGCTCCACGACGCAGCACAATCCAATCGCCAGACTCGACCAAATCCCTACTCATCCAACTGGGTTAACCAGACACTTGATCAGGTTCAACATCAGCTCTCAAAAGAAGATTTTGTATTGCTCCAGCAAATCGCAGCCCACTATGCTGAATTTGAGCAAACACCAGAACTTTCACGGGGTATCATCCACGGCGATCTCTTTCGAGACAACGCGCTGTTTGTTGATGAGGAGCTGACCGGGATAATTGATTTTTTCCATGCCTGTGAAGATTTTCTCATGCAGGATATCGCAATTACGATCAACGACTGGTGCGCAAAAACCGACGGCTCCTTTGATGACGCACGTCAGGCCGCGTTGCTGGACGGTTACCAAACAATTCGGCATCTAACTGATTTTGAGTTAGAGAGTCTCACGACGTTTCAACGTTTTGCCGCCCTCAGATTTACCTTAACCAGACTCATCAGCGGTGAGGACGGTAGCCCACTCAAGGATCCAGAGGAGTTCCTTAGAATCGTGCGACTTCTAAGCCCGTGATTTATAAGAAATATTGTTACAGATGCCAAAGAGTTCTTCGCCCCGACACACCCCTCAGGGGTTCGCTGCAACAGTAACTGACCAACCTGGGACCAACTTGCGACCAACCTGGTCAGTGCATCTTCAACGGTACCTATTTAAGGTTTGCAACATGAGATAATCGATCGGTGTGAGTTCCAGCACCCTTGATCATGAGAGGCCTCCCTGACTTCTGCTATTCGTGCTGCAAATGATCAAGTTATTCCGGCTAACAGCAAAATTCATGCAACTTAATCAGGATATTCAGGAACCTCTGAGCTAGGTTGACACCATGAACGCCAATCTGATTGCATACGACGCCATTGGGGACAACTTCGCAAATCGCCTTGATCAGATCACCGACTCCATGTTTCAACAGTTAAAATCACCAACGCACTGATCGAGTCACAATTGCAGAGATCAACGCTGGATACGTTCAATCAATCCGGGCATGCACTCTCTAGATGAATCAATTCGATGTCTCGCTGCAGAACATCATCTCAATATGTTGAAGGCTAGTCCGCTAGCTGGATGATCTGCCAATTAAGTGCTTCTTCAATAAAGCGCTTCCCCTTTGGCTTCACAGTATCCTTACTCGAGAATGCCATCTTGTTTCAGCAATGCGTCAATTTCTGGTTCACGGCCTCTGAACTCAACGAACATGTCCATCGGATCAACCGATCCTCCCACCTCCAGAATCGAAGTAAGAAATTTCTCACCCGTCTGACGGTTGAATATCCCTTCTTCCTGAAACTTCGCAAAGGCGTCCGCTGACAAAACTTCCGCCCATTTGTAGCTGTAGTATCCTGCCGCATAACCACCACCAAAAATGTGCGAAAACCCATGCTGGAAACGACTGAATTCAGGTGCAGGGACAACGGCAACATCATTTCTGACTTCGTTCAAAATCGTCTGGACCTGATCATCCAGGTTCGGATCAAATTCCAGGTGTAAACGAAAGTCAAACAATGCAAACTCCAGTTGCCTGACTGTCATCATCGCTGATTGGAAATTTTTTGCGGCCAGGAGTTTTTCCAACATTTCAGCAGGCAATGACTCACCAGTTTTGAAATGAGCAGATATGAATGCTAGAGCCTCCTTCTGCCAGCACCAGTTTTCCATAAACTGACTCGGTAATTCGACCGCGTCCCAGGCGACGCCATTTACGCCTGAAACAGGGGCGCAGGTTACTTTTGTCATCATGTGGTGCATACCATGGCCGAATTCATGGAATAAGGTGACAACCTCAGTATGGGTCAGGAGACTGGGGTTTCCCCCAACCGGCGCTGAAAAATTGCAGGTCAGATATGCAACCGGCAACTGCGTTTCACCCTTTGCCGTTATTCTCCTGACCCGACAGTCGTCCATCCAGGCGCCACCTCGTTTATTGGCCCTGGCATACAGATCCAGATAGAACCTTGCGATCGTAATACCATCTTTAGTGATATTGTAGGTCGTGACATCTTCATGCCAGGTTTCAATGTTTTTTGTTTCTTCAATCTCAATATCGTAGAGTCGCCTTACAACTTCAAACAGACCAGAGAGAACCGTGGGTTCTGGAAAATAGGGTCTCAATTTCTCCTCAGAAATGCTGAATCTGTGTTCCTTCAGCTTCTCCGCATAAAAGTTCACGTCCCAGGCGTTAATCTCCTTAACATCAAATTCGTTTTGTGCAAACTCACAAATTGCCGCAAATTCTTTCTCTGCCGCCGGTTTAGATTTCTCCGCCAGTTCCGTAAGAAATCCAATAACCTGGTCAGTATCCTGGGCCATCTTGGTCGCCAGAGACAGCTCTGCAAAGTTTCTGAAACCGAGTAGTTCTGCCCGTTCCTTCCGTAGTGTGAGGATTTCGTGAATGATTTCAGAATTATCCCACTGACCTTTGCCGGGACCCTGGTCAGACGCTCGGGTTACGAACGCCTCATACATCTCACGTCTTAGCTTTTCGTTTTCACAGTAACTCAGAACCGGCAAATAGCTCGGAATATCAAGTGTAAGCAGATAACCTTTTTCATCGTTTTGCTCAGCCATCTGCCTTGCCAGACCGAGAGCATTCTCTGGCAAACCCGACAGTTCACTTTTATCGGTAACAACTTTCTTCCAGCCCATCGTGGCATCGAGTACATTGTCACTAAACTGGCTGGACAGCTCTGATAAACGTTTAGATATTTCCGCAAACCGGCTCTGTTTTTTTTTCGGTAAATCGATACCTGACAATCTAAAATCACGAATCGCATTTTCAATCGACTTTTTCTGGGCTTGATCCAGCGTGTCAAAATCCGGGCCAGTCAAAATACTCTGATAGGCAGAAAAAAGATCAGCATTCTGACCCATTTCTGTTTGGTACTCTGAGAGTTTCGGAAGACTCGCATTGTAGGCATCACGCAGCTCAGGCGTATTCACCACGGAGTTCATATGACTCACTGGACCAAAGGACTGACTGAGAAAATCATTCAGTGCTTCAATAACGGCAATCAGTCCATCCCAGTCACAGACATTGTCTTCCAGTAATTTAGTAATCTCTTGTCGATTCGCCGTCAGCAGTTGATCGACTGCTGGGACGACATGATTCGGCAAAATCGCCCTGAAAGGTGGTAGTTCATTTCTCTCAAGGAGTGGATTCGTCATATGCTATTCCTTACGGTTCCTTTTCTTCAATTAGGAACCAACAACTAAAGCAATCCTCGTAGCCGCCTGATTACATCACCTGTTTCGACCTGTCGCTCAAACCAGATATTGAATGCAAGCGCAGCCTGTTCAACGAGCATACCCAATCCGTCACTATACTCCCGGCAGTTCCTGGCACGGCACCAGGTAAGAAACGGTGTCAACCGGCTTCCATAAATCATGTCGTAACACCGACTTTCCTCGTTCACGATCTGATCTGGAAGCGCTGGTGCAAGAGAATTGCTCTTAAGCCCGGCTGACGAACCGCTGATAATGATGTCATAGCCCGAATCGAGTTCATCAAAATGCTTTGCCTCTAGCCGTCCGTCATTGATCCACTCGACTATATCGACAGCTTTCTGATGGGTTCGATTAACCACGTCGATGCCGATGGGATCAGTTTCCAGCAAATTACCCAATACACCCTTGACGGCACCACCTGCACCAATGATGAGGATCTTCTTTTCTTTCAGGGTCCAGTTAAGATTCAAAGTGATATCAGCCACCAGGCCTGCACCATCAGTATTGTGACCGACTACTCGGTTGTCAGGCATTCGCTGTATTGTATTAACAGCACCAGAGCGTCTGGCATCATGAGACAGTTCGTCTGCAAACTCATACGCATCCTGCTTGTTTGGTACCGTAATATTGAAGCCATGGGCGCCTTCCGACAAAAATGCCCTCGCAACATCTTCAAATTTACCTTCATCTACAAGGACCCTTCTGTACTCAATATCAATGCGGCTGATATTCGCAAAGGCGTCGTGTATTTCCGGAGAACGGCTGTGTTCGATTGGATTTCCCAGTACACCCAATAGTTTCATAATGCTGCCGCTCGTATGACTTCACCGGTTCGCAGATCTCTGATTTCACTTGCTCCTTTAAGGGTTCCCAACTCCCCTGGAAAAATCGCATCAATACCCGACGGGAAATACTGTTTCAGTCGTAGTTTACTTCCCGCAGGAATCTTCCCTGTCGGATTAGCAGAAGTCGAAACCATTGGGCCACCCAGCTCATCACAGATAGCTTTAACAACCGCATGCTTAGATACCCTCACGGCAACTCTGTCACTATCCCCGGCAATCAGATCAGGAACATTTTTAGATCTAGGCAACAGGTACGTCACAGAACCCGGCCACTCAATCTTCAAAACAGCTAATTCCTCCGCTGTTAATTCGTCCGAATAGGGCAGTATCTGTTCAATTCGGGAAGCGACAAGTATCAGTCCTTTTTTCCAGGAGCGTCTCTTCAGACGCAGGATTCTCGTCACTGGTTCTTCGAGGCCCGGCAGGCACCCTAATCCCCACACGCCTTCCGTTGGATACGCAATTACCGCGCCTTCGAAAAGTTGCCTGGCGAACAGATTAACCCGCCATTTTTGCGGCTGAACAAGCATAAACTACAGATCGATACTCTTATTCTTTTCGCGGATTGCGTGTGCATTCTCTTCTCTTTCCGCCAGGAGTTTTTGCTTAACTGACGCATCGCTGACCGCGATGATTTGCGCTGCCAGATAGCCAGCGTTTTTTGCACCCGCTTTTCCGATCGCTACCGTTGCAACCGGAATACCCGCAGGCATCTGAACGGTTGATAACAACGCATCCATCCCCTGTAATGGCCCCGCATCAACGGGTACACCTATTACAGGTGTCAGTGTACTGGCCGCAACAGCGCCGGCAAGATGTGCTGCCAATCCTGCCGCTGCAATAAATGCAGCGCATCCCCGGGTATCCGCATCCTGGACGTAGTTTTTCGTGTCTTCCGGCGTACGGTGTGCACTTGTAATGCGCACTTCATAACTGATATCAAACTTCTTCAGGATTTCACAGGTCGATTGCATTAACGGCAAATCCGAGTCTGAACCCATCAAAATAGCCACAAAAGGAGAAGTCATCGTTTGCTCCTGCCAAAAAGGAAACGCAAGTTACCGCAGTAAACCCTTTGTTTCAAGACGGCAATCTGAGCGAGAGTGAGTTTTTTCAGATCCGCTACGAAGATTTCCGTTTAGCAAGCACATATCCCCCCTGGTTACCTACAATATGATCTTCAATTTCCAGGTTTATCAGCAAGCTTACTAGCTGATTAATAGGAATGCCGGTAATTTCATGTAACTCATCAGGTGAAATCGGAGACGCACTCAGTTGTTCCAGTATCTTACGCTTTTCCGATGAAGGTTCGTCATCTGCAGAATCTGGCGGCAAGATCACATATCCCGGCAGTTCTTCAAGAATATCCGATACTGACTCTGTGAGTTTTGCACCATCCCTTATCAACTGGTGACATCCAACGCTCTGAGTACTGAATATTGATCCCGGCACAGCGTATACCTCACGATTCTGGTCGAGTGCCAGGTAGGCTGATACCAGCGAACCACTTTTTACAGCCGCTTCTACAACCAATGTGCCAAGTGAAAGTCCTGTAACCAGTCTGTTGCGTTGCGGGAAATTTCGTTTCTGAACTCGAGTTCTGAGCGGAAATTCAGACACGATAATTCCTTTTTCTCCTACCCTCATCGCCAATCGCTCGTGACTACGCGGATAAATCAAGTCACAACCACACCCCATCACGGCAATCGTTTCGCCGGATTCCTGTAAAGCACCAGTATGCGCCGACGCATCAATGCCATAAGCAAGACCGCTGGTAATGACAATGCCCAACCTGGAAAGCTCAGACGCGAACTGTTTTGCGATCTTTAGTCCAAGTTGTGTTGGTTTACGACTACCCACTATTGCTACCTGATCGCGATTCAGCAAGTCAGGATTCCCGCTCGCATAGAGGCACAATGGAGGGTCGTCAATCTCCTTAAGCAAGGCGGGATACCTTTGATCAAAGATGCTGATGAGAGAGTGGCCAGGAAGATCCAGCCATTTCAGATCTGCTTCTATCTCTCGTTTTATTACGTCCGTATGAGGCAAGTGAAGCTGGTCTTTTAGCCGTGGCGGTAGTTCTATCTCGTCCGGCTGATACTCTGCAAAGAAGTGAGACACACTGTCAAAGCGCTGCAACAGCTTGGTGCCAAGCCTCGAATAGGCCTGGGTTAGACGGTTAAGTGCAATAAGTGCATGATCCTCTGACTCAAATCCGCGCAACTGATATCCCTGGCAGGATCCTCTCTAATTCAGAGACCAGCTTAGAAATTGCACTATTTTTGATCTATGGCAAAAAGCTAGGGATTTTGTACGGTATCGCCGATACGAAGAGGCTCTTCAGTCTCAAGAACAAGGCCATAAGACATCTTCTCGAAACTGCGGAACACCATCAACAGTCCTGCACGCTCAGAAGGTAATCGAACCCGATCTCGATTGATGCGATCTCTGACGATGACTCCCTGTTTGTGGATAGCCAATATATTGCCAACATCCAGACCATGGTCGGTGCCCCGGTTCACAGCCACAATATCATTACGCCCAACCTGGGTCATACCACCAAGAACCGTCATGATCACACCTTCAACATCTTTATTAGGTGACGCCGGATAGAAAGTCGATTCGACCCGGCGCTGTTCTGTTGCCAGTAACCGATCACCGATTCGAACGTCCTCTTTTACCGCCATTAACGACATGGTGTAAAGTGAATCATCCCTGCTCAGGACTGCTGCAGTGCCAACCTCTCTAGCCTCAAAACCAAGCACCTCCCTGGTTTCAGGATCCAGGTAGACTTCGCCTTGACGAAAAATACCAAATACCGAGGGTTCATCGTTAGGCCATGTGCCCTGTGCATAAAAACCATCACCAGGTCCAAAGATCAGACGATCCGCTGTACCTGCCAAGATATGTGGCGCTTGCTCCAGTGTATGCTGATCAACGATTCTGCCCGTAGTGATCAGTGAAGAAATCGCGTCCAGAGGAATTGCAGGAATTGAACTCTTAAGAAGCGTTTTTCTAATACTTGGTTTTAACTTATGATTTCGGTTCCCTTGAACCACGGGCTGGGCTGGCGAAAGTTTTACGGCCCTACCTCCCTTACCACGAGATACCGTCAGTTGCGGCTGACCATCAACATAACTCAATTCGATAACATCGCCTGGGAAAATGAGATGTGGATTCTCGATATCAGGATTCACATGCCAGATTTCAGGCCACAACCACGCATCGGCTAAGAACATCGAGGCGATATCCCACAAGGTATCTCCTTCTTTAACATCGTAGCGTTCCGGATGCCCTTCTCGGAGGGCGCTGGATTCAGCAATAGCGAGTTGCGTGACAAACAGACTCAGCGCGATAGACAGAAGAATTTTTTTCATGGGGCGAATCCCATTAATAAAAAGAGTACAATATCCGAGCAAAATTTGAACCCTAGACCACCAATATATTCAACACGATCATCATCTTAGCAGCACAAGTTGCACTATTACTAGAGGTACTGGATTAAACTGTATGGCTTTACTAGAGATTTTGGAGTTCCCCGATCCCCGGTTACGGACCAAAGCCAAGCCAGTGACTACGATAACCGGCAAACTTGTCCAATTGGCCGATGACATGCTCGAAATCATGTATGCGGCGCCTGGTATAGGCCTCGCCGCCAGCCAAATCAATATACATCAGCGTTTGGTGGTACTCGACATATCAGAAGCAAAAGATCAGTCTCTAGTGCTGTTTAATCCGGAAATCATCGAAGCAAGTGGAGAAATTGAATCAGATGAGGGCTGCCTTTCGGTTCCTGGTTTCTCTGAACCTGTCATCCGGTCCTCCCTGATCCAGCTAAAAGCCATCAACAGAGATGGAAATGAATTCACATTGGAAGCCGAGGACATTCTGGCAGTCTGTATCCAGCATGAATTAGACCATCTGGAGGGTAGGTTGTTTGTAGACTACCTTTCCAGCACCAAACGACAGCATATTCGAAAGAAAATGCTGAAATCTCAAAAACAACGCGCCTAGGCACCCCAGTTGAAAGTTCTCTTTGCTGGAACACCTCAATTCGCAGCCCAGTATCTCAATGGTCTGCTGTCTCACAATGTAGATGTCGTCTGCACCATCACGCAACCGGATAAACCTGGGAAACGCGGCAGGAAACCTCTTCCCAGTCCCGTGAAGCAGGTTGCAACTAAACATAACCTCAAGATAATTCAACCTGAAAGACTCAGCCAGGAAGACATTGAGCCGTTCCACGCTGACTTGCTTCTCGTTGTCGCCTACGGCCAGATCTTGAACTCAGACGTCCTGAGGACACCAAAATTTGGATGCATCAATGTTCATGCTTCCCTGCTACCCAGATGGCGAGGAGCAGCGCCCGTTCAAAGAGCGATCCTGACCGGTGACAGTCACACAGGTGTCTGTATCATGCAAATGGACGAAGGATTGGATACTGGCGACATCCTGGCTCAGCAAAGCACCCCGATTTCACCCCATGACACCGCGGAAAGTCTGAGAGAGAAACTGTCACTGCTGGGTATTGAAACCCTGATTGAGGTCATTCACCAGGTCTCAGCCGGGACACAATCTGCAAAACCACAACCGCATCAAGGTATCACCTACGCCCATAAAATCACAAAAAAAGAGGCCTGCTGTCTCTGGCGTGTCAGCAGTGGCGATATTGACCGCTCTATCAGGGCATTTAATCCAGACCCGATCTGTTATTCCTTCATCGGTGATCTTCGAATAAGAATCTATCAAGCCAGCATTCATAAGACGGAAGGTCTTCAAGGCGAACCGGGTGAGATACTCGCTACCTCAAAGAGGGGCATCCTTGTCGCCTGTGGCACTGGTTCAATCATGCTGGAACGAATTCAGCTTCCAGTAGGCAAGGGCAGTATTCTGACAGGTAGTGACATCATCAATTCACGATCTGGCCTTTTCACTGCTGGTAAACAGTTCCACTAAGAGTTTCTCATGTCTGAGTATTTTTCAGCAGTTGGTGTCCTCAAGAAAATTCTGGTCAACGGAAAGAGTCTGGATTCGTGTCTGACTCAGGAGCACGGTCCGATGGCAAGACAAATCTGCTATGGCGTTTTACGAAACTACTACCAACTGGACACCATCATTGATCTACTCGTCGAGAAGCCCATAACCAGCAAGAACATCGATCTGCGTATTCTGTTGTTGACTGGCATATATAGCATCGAACATCTCAATCGACCCGACTATTCAAGTGTTAATGCCGCAGTTGAAACAACGACGCACCTTAAAAAACCATGGGCTAAGGGGCTGGTCAATGGTGTGCTTCGCAACTATGCACGTAATCGAAACAAACTCATCAATCAAGCTAACAGCAATACTGACGCGCTTTACAATCACCCAACCTGGTTGTCGACCAGAATCAAGGCTGCCTACCCTGAACGATTTTCCGAGATAATGGCTGCAAACAACAGTCACCCTCCCATGACCTTAAGGGTAAACCTGTCTCGCATCAGTCGAGTTGAATATCAGGAGCATCTAGGTGAAATGAACATTCATTCATCTGCAGGGAAATTGGCACCTGGTGCAGTGTACTTGACAGAACCAACGGCGATTAATCAGCTGCCGGGTTTTGAGCAAGGCCTTGTCAGCGTTCAGGATGAGGCATCTCAACTAGCCGCATCCCTAATGAATTTGGAAAATGGATGCCGGGTGCTGGATTCCTGCGCGGCACCTGGTGGAAAGACTTGCCATATGCTCGAATCGAATCTCAATATTTCCCTGACCGCAATGGATAAAGATAGAGAACGCCTCAATCAGGTTCAACAGAATCTGACTCGTCTTGATCTCAAGTGTGAAATTCTCTGTGCAGATTTACTGCACTATCAACAAGATCAGCAACAAGATCAGCAACAAGATCAGCAACAAGATCAGCAACAAGATCAGCAACAAGATCAGCAACAAGATCAGCAACAAGATCAGCAACAAGATCAGGAATTTGATCGTATTCTCCTGGATGCGCCATGTTCAGCTACAGGTATCGTTCGTCGCCATCCAGACATTAAGTTGCTGCGCAGGGATACAGATATTGATAAGCTTGCGAGCACTCAACTGGAATTGTTAGAGAAGGCTTGGTCGTTGCTTCGAAAAGATGGTGAGCTCCTTTATTCTACCTGTTCGATTCTGCCCACAGAGAACGAAGACATCCTCGCCACTTTTGCTGAACGACACGATTCAGTTGTTGCCATGCCCATTGAAGCGAATTGGGGAGAGCAGACCGACATGGGCCGACAATTGCTACCGACTGTTCACGCAAATGATGGCTTTTTCTATGCCAAACTGAAGAAGGAATCATGAAGATCATCATCTTAGGTGCCGGGAACGTTGGTTCCAATCTCGCACAGAACCTCTCAAAAGAAGCGAGCGATATCACTATCGTTGATATTGACGCGGATCGACTTCGAGAACTGCAGGACAGATTTGACATTCGAACGGTGCGTGGCAATGGATCTCATCCAGACTTGCTTCGGACAGCCGGAGCCGAAGATGCCGATATGATTATCGCCGTTACCGACAGCGATGAAGTGAACATGGTCGCTTGCCAGGTTGCCTACTCGATATTTCGTACACCAACGAAGATTGCCCGTATCAGAGCTTCTGCCTATATCGAACACAGTGGCATTTTTCGAAATGAAGCAATGCCCGTTGATTTCATTGTCAATCCTGAAAAGATCGTTACCGAAGATATCTGCCGTCTGGTGGACAATCCTGGCGCGCTTCAGATCATGGAGTTTGCCTCTGGTCAGGCTCAGCTGGTGGGGATTAAGGCCTACTATGGTGGTCCGCTGGTTGATCAGGAACTGCGTTACCTAAGTCAGCATATGCCTGACGTTGATACGCGAGTAGCGGCGATATTCAGAAAAAACCGGCCGATCATTCCGGAAGGAGACACCGTCATTGAAGCAGATGACGAAGTTTTTTTTATCGCCGCGTCTCGAGATATTCAAACTGTGATGCGTGAGTGGCGACGTGCTGAGCGACCTAATCGCAGGATCATTATCGCTGGTGGCGGTAACATTGGTCAGGGTCTGGCTCGTGTTCTTGAACACAAATACGGCGTCCGAATTATCGAGAATAATCGTGAACGCTGTTACGAGTTGTCAGAGTCATTAGACAGGGCTATCGTACTTTTAGGTAATGCATCAGACAGAGACCTGCTTATCGAAGAAAATATCGAACAAGCTGATGTATTTTGCGCCGTAACAGATGATGATGAGGCCAATATCATGTCATCAATGTTGGCCAAGAGCCTTGGTGCCAAAAAAGTTATCACGCTTATCAACAATCCGGCTTATGTTGATCTGATCGAGGGAAGTGAAATCGACATTGCCATCTCTCCCCAACAAGCAAGTTTGGGGGAAATTCTCACCCACATCCGTCGAGGAGATGTAGTCCGAGTTCATTCACTAAGGAGAGGAGCCGCAGAGGCAATTGAGGCAATTGCACATGGCGACAGTAAGAATTCCAAAGTGGTCGGTCATAGCCTTGAAGATATTGAGTTACCCCCAGGTACTAACATCGGGGCAATCGTTAGAGGAAACGAGGTCATCATTGCCCATGACGATGTTGTAGTTGAATCCGATGATCATCTCATCCTTTTCCTGGTAGACAAGAGTCGCATTCCGGAAGTAGAAAAGATGTTCCAGGCACCTTTGAGTTTCTTTTAACCGATATGCACCTGCAAATAGCCTTACGGACGCTTGGTAGTCTGTTAATGATGTTCAGCTTCACAATGATTCCGCCTGCACTTGTCTCATGGTGGTATGACGACGGCGTTGTCGCTGTTTTCACCAATACATTTTTTGTCACGCTAGCAACGGGAACCGTACTTTGGCTGCCATTTCGGCAGGATGAGACTGAAATGCGGATTAAAGACGGTTTTCTCGTCACATTTTTATTTTATGTTGCTCTCGGAACCGTTGGGGCAATTCCCCTGGTTCAGCAAATCGGTATCAATCTCAGTTGGCCGAACGCCTTGTTTGAATCATTTTCTGGGCTGACAACCACAGGCGCTACCGTTATTACACATATCGACGATCTTCCCAAATCCATTCTGTTTTATCGCCAACAGCTGCAGTGGTTGGGCGGCATGGGTATTATCGTCCTGGCGGTTGCTATCTTGCCTATGCTGGGCATCGGCGGTATGCAGTTGTACCGGGCAGAAACACCAGGTCCTGTTAAGGACAGCAAGCTGACGCCAAGAATCAAGCAGACCGCTATCGCCCTGTGGCAGATATATTTGGGCCTGACCGCAGCATGCGCGCTGGCCTATTGGATAGCAGGCATGTCGCCATTCGATGCGATTTGCCACAGTTTCTCTACCGTATCAATCGGTGGCTTTTCGACCCATGACGCCAGCATCGGCTATTTTGCTTCGCCAATGATCGAGACTGTCGCGATTATTTTCATGGTAGTTTCTGGCATTAACTTCAGCTTGCACTTCTTCACGTTCAAAGAGAAAGATTTTCTCCACTACTTTCAGGATGACGAAGTTATCTGGTACCTCATCATACTGATCGCGGGTACGCTGGTGGTTACTGCCGTACTTATTGGCTCACAAATCTACGAAGCACCCAGGGCATTTCGCTTAGCAACCTTCGAGGTCATCTCAATTTTTACAACGACGGGTTACGCAGCGGCGGATTTCAGTTCCTGGCCCAGCATGCTGCCATTTCTCATTTTCTTCGGAGCATTCACAGGTGCTTGTGCAGGTTCGACAGGTGGCGGCATGAAAGTGATACGAGTCTTGCTGATTATCCGACAGGGAATACGAGAAATTCATCGTCTGATCCATCCAAATGCTATCTTCCCTGTCAAAATCAACCGCCGCCCCGTACCAACAGATGTTGTTGCAGCCGTCTGGGGATTTTTCTCTTTCTACGTGATGATTTTTCTACTTTTACTTCTTGTTATGGTCGCACTGGGGATGGATTTTATCACGGCTTTTTCAGCGGTAGGTGCCTCACTTAACAACCTGGGCCCGGGCCTGGGCAGCGTTGCATACAACTACAACAATATTGATGACACGGCCAAGCTGATTCTCTGTTTTGCAATGATGTTGGGACGACTCGAAATATTTACTCTCCTGGTTCTGTTTACCCCTATGTTCTGGCGCAAATAGTTTTAGTGGTAAACGTCTGGTTGTCCTTTGAACTTGTAAAGTTTCTTCTGACCGCCTGGTCGTTCTCGAAACCTCTTGTATTCCCACTGATATTGTTCAAGGTGATCTTGAACCGATGCTTCAATACTTGAATTAAGTCCCTGTAGAGATTCACTGAGTTCCTTTGAATAGATTTTCGTATTCACTTCCTTAAAGCAGACCTGGAATCCGGACTTCTGACGCACGACGATGCAACTAATCGCCACGGCACCCGTCTTCTTGATCAAACGACTTACCAGAACGTCCGTCAATGCCAACTGTCCAAAGAAAGGGCAGTATTCACCATTAAGTGGTACCTGATCCGGTAATACTGTGACGACATTGCCTTGCTCCAGACTCCGGTACAACCTCGAAATACCCTTTACTGTGGTCGGAACTAAGTCATTGCCAAAATTACTTCTGACCTCCTGCATCACGGGTTTGAGGAATTCTTGACGAGGTGGTTGATATAGAGCGGTCATTCTGCCTTTGGTGCTGAAATAGACATTAAACATCTCCCAGTTACCAACGTGAGGCAGCAATACGATCACCCCCTTTCCGGACTCTATTGCCACATCCAGTAAATCTTCGTTCTTAACCTGTGTAATCCATGATTTCACACGATTGACTTCACCCAGCCATACCGCTGGTGTTTCCATCATAGTTTGTCCGGTGTGAATCAGGGACCTACGGGCCAGGTTCTTCCGTACCTCCATGGAGAAATGAGGAAAACACAGTGCTAGATTTTCGTGTGTGACTTTCGAAGCTCTCGTTGCCAGCAGATAGTTAAACCGGCCAATCCATGAACCAATCCAGCGACTCCACCCTAATGGCAACCCGGCAAGAAACCACAAGGTCACTTTAACCAGACTATGCCACAAATTCTCTACTGACATTCTTCATGCCGAAAACAGCTAACAAGATGATCATTTACCATGCCTGTCGCCTGCATAAACGCGTAGCAGATTGTCGAACCAACGAAATTGAATCCTGCCTTTTTTAGTGTCTTGCTCATCAGATCTGAAGTTTCTGTACTGGTTGGGATTTCAGCCATTTTCCGGAACCTGTTTTGAACCGGTTTGCCTTCAACAAAGCGCCAAAGATAATCGCTGAAACTTGTATCGCTTGATTGAATATCCAGATATCGCTGCGCATTGTTAATCGCACTCTTGATCTTTAACCGATTGCGTATGATGCCGGGATTCTGCCGTAGTTGCAGACGTTTCTTTTCGTCATAGCTGGCGATCTTTTCCGGGTCAAACTGGTCCAACGCCAGACGGTAATTCTCACGCTTATGGAGCACCGTAATCCAGCTCAGTCCTGCCTGTGCTCCTTCCAGCAGTAGAAATTCAAACAGCTTCTGATCGTCATAGAGCGGTGATCCCCATTCGCCGTCGTGATAGTCGACATAAATCTCATCCCCGAGACACCAATCACATCGATTTTTCTGTTCTTCTAACAACTAGTTTCCCTTATCCTTTGTGGCTGAACGACCATTATGGTCTTTGAGGTAGATCTACACACCTTCAGGTATACTTACGCACTTTTTTAGCCGAGGACCTCCTCTCGAATGAGCAGTAAGACATTCCAGGACCTGATTTTGACACTCCAGAATTATTGGGCAAGTCAGGGTTGTGTGCTTATGCAACCTTATGACATGGAAATGGGTGCCGGGACTTTTCATCCTGCGACCTTTCTGCGCTCAATTGGGCCTGAGAGTTGGCGCAGTGCCTATGTCCAACCTTGCCGCCGGCCAACAGATGGACGATACGGCGAAAATCCTAATCGCTATCAGTATTACTATCAGTTCCAGGTCATTTTGAAACCCTCCCCCGATGACATGCAGGAGCTGTATTTGGATTCCCTCCGACTGCTGGGTATTGATCCGTTGGAGCACGACATAAGATTTGTTGAGGACAACTGGGAATCTCCCACGCTGGGGGCATGGGGCCTTGGCTGGGAAGTCTGGATGGATGGTATGGAGATTACACAATTCACCTACTTCCAGCAGGTTGGCGGACTTCAGTGTTATCCGGTCAGTGGTGAGATCACATATGGGCTGGAACGCCTGGCGCTTTATATTCAGGGCGTCGAGGACTTTCAGCAACTCATCTGGAGTGAAGTCGGCAACCAGGTTGTCACCTATGCCGATGTCTTTCATCAGTATGAAGTAGAGATGTCTTCCTTTAATTTCGATTTCGCCAATGTCGATGCTCTGTTTTCTCAGTTTGATTTCTACGAATCAGAGATCAAACGACTTTTGGATGCAAATCTGCCGTTGGCTGCCTATGAGTACGTCATGAAAGCGTCCCATGCTTTCAATCTCCTGGATGCCAGACATGTGGTATCGGTTACAGAAAGGCAACAGTACATTCTTCGCGTGCGAGCTCTGTCTCGCAACGTAGCACAGGCCTATTTTCTGTCCCGTGAAGCACTTGGTTTCCCCCTGGCAGAGGATGATATTCGGCAAACCTTTCTGACGGAGGTTGCCGATGAACAGTAATACAAAAGACCTGTTGATAGAGATTGGCACAGAAGAACTACCGCCTAAATCATTGCGCACAATGATGGAGAATCTTGGCAGTAATTTCTCGCAGAAGTTAAACGAAGCTGAACTAGAGTTCGAGTCACTGCAGACCTTCGCGACACCAAGACGTCTTGCCTTGCTGATTAAGAGCCTCGCCGCTGCTCAGCCGGATCATATCGTTGAGAAACGCGGACCTTCTCTCAAAGCGGCGTACGACGAGGCAGGCCAACCAAGCAAAGCGGCGCTGGGCTTCATGCGTTCCTGCGGCATTAAAGATCTTAGCCACTTAGAACAACAGGAAACCGAAAAAGGCACCTGGCTGGTTTATCGTGTGCAAAAATCAGGTGCTCACTTAAAAGACCTTATTACTGAATTAATCAATAGCAGTCTTGCAGAACTACCTATTGATCGAAGAATGCGCTGGGGTGCATCAAGAGAAGAATTTGTTCGACCGGTTCACTGGCTGGTTGTACTGCATGGATCGGAGGTGCTGCCTGCGACCGTCCTTGGCGTCAATGCCGGGAACATCACGTCGGGACATCGATTTATGGCGCCGGGTGAAATCAGTCTCGATAGTGCCAGCAGCTATGTTAACTGCTTGCATGAGGCAAATGTGGTCGTCGATTTTGAATCGCGAAAACAGCTGATTGTAGATCAGCTCGATGACATGGCCGTTCATGAAAAGGCTGAAGTGGTCGCATCTCCCGACTTGCTTGACGAAGTAACTTCACTGGTCGAGTGGCCAGTTGCACTGCTCGGTAATTTCGACCCTGAGTTCCTCATGCTTCCCGAGGAAGCGCTTATATCTGCGATGCAATCGCACCAATGCTATTTTCATCTGGTGGACAAAGACAACAGACTGCTGCCCAAATTCATCACTATTGCAAACATTGCCAGCAGTAACCCTCAAACGGTCATCGCAGGCAACGAAAGAGTCATTTCACCAAGACTCTCGGATGCCGCTTTCTTTATTAATCAGGACAAAAAGACCTCACTGGACAACAGGCTGGCTCATCTTAAAACTGTCCTGTTCCAGTCGAAATTGGGCAGCTACCATGACAAGGCTGAAAGGGTAGCCAGACTGGCAGGGTATATCGCCGACAAAATTGGTGCTGATGCCACCGTCGCCAGCCGTGCTGGCTTACTCTGCAAGGCAGACCTGGCATCCGACATGGTAGGAGAGTTTCCGGAACTGCAAGGCATTATGGGTGGTTATTATGCAAGACATGACGGTGAGGATTCATCCGTTAGCGACGCCATAAGTGAACACTACAGGCCAGTTGTTTCCGGCGGGGACCTGCCGGACACACCCGCAGGACAGTGTGTTGCGATTGCCGACAAGATCGACACCTTAACCGGGCTTTTTGGCATCGATCAGCCACCCTCCGGTTCCAGAGATCCCTTTGCGCTCAGAAGGCAGACTTTAGGGATAATCCGGATCTGCGTCGAAAAGTCCCTCGCTCTGGATTTGCGTGAACTAATCAATGAAGCGATCAACATTCACGATCAGGAATTTGATGGCGATGCTGTAATCTCATACCTGATTGAACGTCTGGGGGTCTGGTACCAGGATCAGGGTATAAGTTTCGATACATTTAGTGCCGTTCAGCAGAGTAGCGAGAAAATTAGTGACCTCTGTGCAAATGACATTAGAGTTCGATCATTGCAGGCCTTTAGAACCCATGCCAGGGCTGCGAATCTCATTGCTGCCAACAAGAGAATTGCCAATATTCTCAAGAAAGTGGACGAATCTACCCTGGCGCCAGTGACCGAGGCGATATTCACCGAGGATGCGGAACTCGCTTTGTTTTCTGCGCTTGGTAAAGCCACATCTGACCTGTCAAACACAGAGAACTACGAGGAAAAATTCCTTGCTCTGGCTGATCTACAGCCAGCTATCGACCGGTATTTTGATGATGTTATGGTGATGGCAGATGAAGAATCGCTAAGAGACAACAGACTGGCAACTCTCTCCCAGATGAGAAACCTTTTTCTTTCGGTAGCTGATCTCTCGGTACTGCAGTAGTGCTATGAAGATCATTATTTTAGATCGTGACGGTGTCATCAATTTTGATTCCCCGGACTACATCAAATCGATAAACGAGTGGCATCCAATTCCAGGCAGTATCGAAGCCGTTCGTCTACTTACCCAAGCAGGCTTTAGCGTATACATCGCGACGAACCAGGCTGGCATAGGCCGAGGTATTTATTCTTTAACTGACCTGGGGGCAATTCACCAAAAAATGCTCAAGGTGATTGAATCTGCGGGTGGGAAAATATCCGCTATCTATTTCTGTCCCCATCATCCAGATGACAACTGTCCATGCCGGAAGCCTGGCATTGGTTTACTCATTCAAATTGCAGAACACAGTGACAATTCACTGATTGATCAACCATTCGTTGGTGATTCGCTAAAGGACATTCAGGCAGCAAAAGAAATGGGCTGTCAACCAATCCTGGTTAAAACAGGTAATGGGGCGAAAACCCTCCAACAACTGAAGGGGCCAATTGATGTTTATGATGATCTGCTCTCGTATACCAGATCTATTATCTAGACATCCAGGTTGGCAACAGCCAGGGCATTATCGACGATAAAGTTCTTTCTGGGTTCCACCTGATCTCCCATGAGTGTATTGAACATGTGATCTGCCGCGATTGCATCTTCGATTGTCACCCGCAGCATGGTTCGTACGCTAGGGTCCATTGTGGTTTCCCAGAGCTGATCTGGATTCATTTCACCTAATCCTTTGTAGCGTTGCCTTGAATGTCCTCGAAGCGCTTCTTTCTGCAGCCAGAAAAGACCTTCTTCCAGTGATCTGACCGATTCATGTTTCTCACCCTTGGCGACAGTACCATCTTCTTTGACCAACTCTGACATGCGTGAGCCAAATGAAGTGAATCTGTTGTAGTCACCTGATTGGAAGAAATCCAGTGTGAACGTAAAATCCCGACTTACACCAAGATTGATCACTGTAACCTTTGGGTAAAACAATCTCCTTTCCTGGTCTATAGTAACATCAAAGCGATATTGCTTATGAGATGAGTTAAGTTCTTCCATTGATGATTCTAACGACGCTACCCAGTCTCGAACAGTAGATTCAATTCGAAGGTCATCTATGGACAACTTCACCAGGTACATCAGCTTTTCAAGGACTTCAGCCGGGAATACTCGCCGCAATTTTTCGATTTGTCCCTTGTTAGCATAGTACTCTTCTGCTACAGAACGCAGATCATCTCCTTCAATGGCAGTTCCACCCTCTGTAGGAATCAGTCGTGCATCTTCGAGCGCCACAGACAGGATGTAGTTTGTCAATTCGCTTTCATCCTTGATGTAACGCTCGCTTTTACCGCGTTTCATTTTGTACAAGGGTGGCTGAGCAATCAATACATGACCCCGTTCAATAAGTTCCGGCATATGACGAAAAAAGAATGTCAGCAGTAGCGTTTTAATGTGAGCACCATCAACGTCGGCGTCAGTCATGATGATGATTTTATGGTATCGCAACTTATCAGCATCAAATTCATCTCGGCCAATACCGCAGCCAAGCGCTGTTATCATCGTTCCAACCTCTTGTGACGACAACATCTTGTCAAATCGAGCCTTTTCGACGTTCAGGATTTTACCCTTGAGCGGCAGAATCGCTTGATTCTTGCGATCTCGACCTTGTTTGGCAGAACCTCCCGCCGAGTCCCCCTCCACTAGGTAAATTTCTGATTTTGCGGGATCTTTTTCCTGACAATCTGCCAGTTTCCCCGGCAATCCGGCTACATCAAGCGCTCCTTTGCGTCTAGTCATTTCGCGGGCTTTACGGGCTGCTTCTCGGGCTCTTGCGGCATCCAGCATCTTCTGCACAATGGCTTTCGCTTCAGCAGGGCTTTCCAACAGGTAGTCTGTAAGGTGTGCACCCATTTCCTGCTCAACCGCTGATTTCACTTCAGACGAAACCAATTTGTCTTTTGTCTGAGACGAGAATTTTGGGTCTGGTACTTTGACTGAGATAATGGCTGTGAGGCCTTCACGAGCATCATCACCCGTTGTATTGATCTCTGCCTTCTTCCCCAAACCTTCTCTTTCGATATAGCTGTTTAGAGACCGGGTCAAGGCCGTTCGAAATCCCTGCAGGTGGGTACCCCCATCTCGCTGCGGTATGTTGTTCGTGTATGCTAACAAGGTTTCTTGATATGAATCGTTCCATTGCAGTGCCACTTCAACCGTAATGCCGTCCGGACGGGCAGAGATAAAGTGAAATATGCTGTTGAGAGGAGTTTTGTTCTCATTAAGGTATTCAATAAAAGTCTTGAGGCCACCATCATATTTAAACACCTCTCTCTTTCCTGTTCTTTCTTCGATGAGCTCAATTTCCACGCCAGAATTAAGGAAAGAGAGCTCTCGCAGCCTTTTGGCCAGTATATCGTAGTGAAACTCAATGTTACTGAAAGTACGGTCAGACGGTTTGAATCTCGTTGCAGTGCCTGTTTGACTTGTCTCTCCCACAACCGCTAACGGTGATTCCGGGATTCCATGGTGATATATCTGTTCCCAGACCTTTCCATCTCGCCATATCGTCAACTTCAGATCCTCTGACAATGCGTTGACAACAGAAACACCCACTCCGTGTAAGCCGCCCGATACCTTGTAGTTGCTGTCATCGAACTTTCCCCCTGCGTGCAGGACGGTCATGATAACCTCTGCAGCAGAAGTGCCCTCTTCTTCATGAATATCCGTGGGAATACCTCTGCCATCGTCTGTCACTGTGACCGATTCGTCAGGATGAATGGTCACTGAAATGTTGCTGCAAAATCCTTCCAGCGCTTCATCAATCGAATTGTCCACCAATTCTTGCACCATGTGATGCAGACCTGTACCGTCGTCAGTATCGCCAATGTACATCCCCGGTCTTTTACGAACCGCTTCCAGACCTTTCAGTACCTTAATACTGGTAGAGTCATAGGATTGATCTTCACTCATTACTTCTCTCCTTCCGCTCTAAAATTACCGTGTTTCACGTGAAACACCCTTCTGGAAGCGTTGTCCCAACAGCTTTTAAGCGTTTTCTCATCTATTCCAGTTGCCAACACCTGACCCTTGTTTTTCAGCAACAACTGGCAAATATTATTTCTGTGACCTTCGTCAAGTTCCGACGCAACATCATCAACAAGATAAACTAACTGGCAATTCCTCTTGGTTGACTGCAACTGCCCCTGACTTAACACCAGAGTCCACGCCAGTACTTTCAATTCTCCCCTGGAACATACAGTAGCGGCAGATTGCCCTTCAACTGATATCCTGACATCTGCGCGATGATAACCACTTTGAGTATAACCCCGTCTAAGGTCTGATTCAGTCTGTTCCTTGTATATCTCAGCAAGGTCTCGTTGCTGATCCCAGCCTCTAAAGTACTGACATTTTACAGCTTGTAGCTCCGTCAGAAAACGGCTGACGCCGGAAAAAGCTTCCGAAAGATCATCCATATACCTTCGCCTTTCCTGGTCGATGGCTTCAGCATGCTCAACCAATTGCTCTGTCCAGCTATTAAGCTCCTTCCAGTTCGTCGTTGGTCGCCTTAAGAGTTCATTTCTTTGCCTGAGACACCTATTCGCGGCAGTCCATGCGCTCGCAAAACTATGTTTCACGTGAAACACACCCCAATTCAGAAGTTTTCGGCGACCTGAGGGTGGGCCTAGTATCAAATCTACTGTGTCCGGACCCAGGGTAAGAATTGGTAACTCTGTCGCTAAATTCGTCGCCCTCGGTTCGTCTTCACCATTTACCTTGATTTCTCGCCTGCCATCACGATATCGATGGACACCCAGCTTAATTTGCCTGGGTCCGTCCTGAACTACCCCAAACACGGTACAATCCTGCTGCTCTCTCTGAAGCAACGGCTCTAACTGATTGTTGCGAAAAGAACGAGCTGAACCAAGGAAATAGACGGCTTCCAGCAAGCTGGTCTTGCCGCTGCCGTTTCTACCTGTAAACAGATTGAGCTCTGGATGAAGTTCTAGATCAGCAGATGTAATATTCTTTATATTCTTGACAGTAAGCCGAATCAGGCTCATAACTTCATGGGCATCACCACGTAGACCGAATCTTGATCCTCCGGCTCCTCCAGTAATGCGCTGCTATTAGCATCATGGAGAGTCAACTGGACCTTTTCGCTTTCAAGCACGCCTAATACGTCTTGAAGATAGACTACATTGAATCCCACTTCCAGGGCCTCACCTTCATAGTCTACACTCACGGCCTCCTCTGCTTCTTCCTGCTCAGGATTATTCGCAGAAAGCTGCAATGTACCGGGAGATAAATTTACCCGGATACCGCGGTATTTCTCGTTAGACAAAATTGCAATCCTGTTCAGTGCCTGCCTCAATTCAAGCCGATCCGCCATCACGATTTTATCGCCATCCTTTGGTATTACACGGTCATATTCTGGAAATCTGCCATCGACCAGTTTAGTGGTTAACGTATACTCTTCGGATTCAGCACAGAGATGATTCGAACTCACCGAAATACTCAACTCTCCTTCCACCTCATTGAGCAAACGCTGAAGCTCTAACACACCCTTCTTGGGAGCGATGACCTGCTGCATACCGTTATCGTGATCCACCGCCAGACTGCACATGGCTAACCGGTGTCCATCGGTCGCTACCGTTCTCACAGTCCCATCACCAATTTCCACCAACATCCCATTGAGGAAATACCGAACATCCTGTTGCGCCATCGCAAAAGCGGTTCTGTCGATGAGCCTCTTCAGGGACTTGCTCTCCAGGCTGATTGACATTTCAGATTCGGCTTTTTCAACAGATGGAAAATCATCTGCGGGCAGCGTTGATAATGTAGACCTGAAACGACCAGACCGAATAGTTAACCGTTGTTCCGTCTGACCCAGTTCTATATTAGCCTCTTCTGGCAGCTCCCGGCAGATATCCATCAATTTTCTCGCCGGGACCGTCACTTCACCTGACTCGGCACCATCTAGCAACACGCGCCCAACAAGCTCAACCTCCAGGTCAGTGCCCGTTATCTCCAGCTGGTTCGCATCCACCTTTATTAGAACATTCGACAGTACTGGCAACGTTTGTCTTCTCTCGACAACACCAGTTACCTGCTGCAGCGGCTTCAAGAGCGCCTCTCTACTTATTTGAAATTTCATTCAACATCCACGTTAGTTGGTGCTTACAAACCCAGAATGCCCTATTTAAAGCATCATTGGGCTTACTACGAACCTTGATGACTCATCTTCCGGATCAGTCAACAAGGCTGCGCTATTGGAATCACTCAAAGCGACTTCAACTTTGGCTCCCTCAAGGATATTCAAAACATCAATCAGGTAACCTACGTTGAATCCAATTTCCAGATCCTCGCCGTCGTAGTCCACATTTATCGATTCCTCAGCTTCCTCCTGCATCGGGTTGTTAGCATTTAACTGAACCACTCCCTGACTCAAGAATAGTTTGACGTTGCGATACATCTCATTCGACAGAATGGCGATGCGACTCAAAGCGTCCTTAAATTCGCGCCGATCTATAACTACAAGCTTGTCTGCTGCCTCTGGGATAGCCCGGTTATAGTCAGGGTAGGTTCCGTCAATAAGTTTTGTGGTCAGACTGGCAGTCCCTTTCGTTACCCGCAGATGATTAGATGTTAGCTGCAACTCAATCTCTTCCTGATCCACGTCCTTAATCAGACGAGCTAATTCGATTACCCCTTTTCGCGGAACAATGAACTGATTATTACCGTCAATCCCGGTTTTCGTTGTTAAATCACTAATGGCCAACCGCTGACCATTGGTCGCAACCCCCCTCACGCCGCCGCCATCGATCTCCATGAGTAAGCCATTAAAAAAATACCGAACATCCTGTTGCGCCATTGCAAAACTGGTCTTCTCCAGTAATCTCGCCAACTGGTTTCCCGAAATGTTCAATCTAAGCGACGTCGTGTCAATTTCCACTTTCGGGAAATCTACCGCTGGCAAGGTCGCTAAATGAGATTTGAAGCGACCGCTCTGTAAACCTAACCGGTTTTCTTCAAGCTGGACCTGAACATCTGCCGCACCAGGCAGACTCCGGCAGATATCCATCAGTTTTCGTGCTGGAACGGTAATCTCACCAATGCTCTCTTCAGAAATAGACTCGGTAGTTGCTGATAGCTCCACCTCCTGATCAGTACCCGTGAGGGTTAGTCTGCCATCTTCAACCGCACATAACAGGTTTGAAAGCACTGGTAGCGTCTGGCGTCGCTCAACAACGCCTGATACTAGCTGCAAAGGTTCCAGCAATTCCTCACGATTAATTGAAAACTTCATCCAGTTCTACATCACCCATATTATTAAGTGTAACCAGCCTGCTCAGCCTTATAACAGCTTGTTATTAGGCCGTCAGTATTCGCAGCAGGTTGTTATAATCTTCTCTAATATCCCGGCTACTTTCACGCAATTCTTCGATCTTTCGGCAAGCATGAAGTACCGTAGTATGATCTCTTCCACCAAATGAATCGCCTATCTCAGGCAAACTATGATTCGTCAATTCTTTTGCCAGTGACATCGCGACCTGACGAGGTCGCGCAATCGTTCTATTGCGCCGCTTGGCATGCATATCAGCGATCTTTATCTTGTAATAGTCCGCAACAGTCTTCTGGATATTCTCTATTCCAACCTGCCGATCCTGAATCGCCAGAAGGTCTTTTAGGGCATCCTTCACCTGATCCAGGCTAATATCTCGCCCGGTGAAAGTGGCATTGGCTATCACCCGCTTCAAAGCACCCTCTAGTTCCCGGACATTCGATCGGATCTTCTCGGCAATGAAGAACGCTACTTCGCTGGGTACATAAGTGTCTTCAAGCTCTGCTTTCTTCATTAAGATCGCCACTCTGGTTTCAAGCTCCGGTGGTTCAACCGGTGCCGTCATACCCCAGACGAAACGGCTCTTAAGGCGTTCCTCCAAACCATCTATCTCCTTTGGATACCGGTCGCATGTAAGAACGATTTTACTCCCATTCTCTTGTAACCTGTTGAAAACATGGAAGAATTCTTCTTGAGACTTCACCCCTTTTGCCAGGAACTGAATGTCGTCCATTAGTAAGACGTCGACACTTCGATAGTACTGAGTAAAATCGCTCATGGTACCGCGCTCGATAGCCTTTACCATATCTTCCATGAATCGCTGAGAGTACATGTAGGCTACCTTCAGATGCGGTTGTTTATCTAAAATCGCATTTCCCACAGCATGCATCAGGTGGGTTTTACCTAGTCCAACACCACCATAGAGCAACAAACACTTCGAAGCATCGCCAACGTTTTCACAGACTTGAACCGCCGCTGCTCTGGCAAACTCATTGGACCTGCCCTCCACAAAGGTAGCAAAAGTGAATTCCTTATTTAGATGCAGAAGCGGATAGAAGCTATCGTGCTGAACGAGAGATTTATGCCTGTTCTGATGCTCAGTGCCCTCTCCCGGTCCTTCGAACGAACCAATTTGAAGGCTAACCCTCCTAAATCCGTTGGCCTCAACCAGCTCCCTGATTCTTTCAAAGAAGTGCTCTTCAATCTGGTCCCTGATGTAACGATTAGGTGCTAATAATCTGACTTCATCAGCCCTGGTCTCTGCCTGTAATGGTCTGATCCAGGTACTGAATTGCTGGGAAGATAGCTCTTCTTCGAGGTTTGACAGACATTTCTGCCAGACTGTTGCGTTCACAGGCCCTCCACTAGGTGTGTTTTGTTGGAAAATCAGAGGAATTTTCGAACTTGTTTTTTTTTGACGATCTTCCCTGCCCCGTATTTGATCTCGCCCTTACTTTGCATTCCATAACTTATCGTAAGTTATTGATTTACATAATAAATATGTTAGATAAATACTGAAATCACCCCTATTTTTCACTTTTGCAACTTCCTGGGCTGGAACCGATTATCCCTATGTTATTCTCTCCATAGTAACTCCATTTAGCGCCGCAAGCCAACTCCTGTGAGAAAAACTTTTAATTGAAATCACTTATTTTTCAACGGCTTACATAATAACCCGGTCAGTAAACACTGGGTAACCTGTGGATAACTTGTTGATAAGATTTAAACACTGATTCGAACTTCTTGAGCAGTGCATAACCGGCCACTATTTACCCAGCTTATACACAGTTTAAGAACGCTTGATCCCGACTAAGATAACAGCCTTGTCGAGCAACTAATCCTTTTATTATCAATAGGTTAATTCAGTCATACACAGTCTGGATTCTCTTAATAATAAACAACAATAATAATCTTTTAAATATACTTTTTTATACTTAATAAGACAGCCAGGTAGCTCAATCTCTTTAAAACCGCCCACAGAATTGACTGGGTGGCACTTCTTCATTAGAATCCCCGCCCTTTTAAGTCTGCCTTTCACCGGTAATTTCTACATGAAAAGAACATTTCAGCCTAGCGTGATCAAACGCAAGCGAAACCATGGCTTTCGTGCTCGTATGGCCACTAAAAATGGTCGGTTGGTGATCAAACGTCGGCGTGCCAAGGGCCGTAAAGTATTGTCAGCGTAAGGAATGTTGATACGCGACCCAATGGTCGAAAGCAGGTACCCGTCTAACCACCGTCTTCACAATCCGCTTGAATTTGATGCTGTATTTCAGAATCGCCAATATCGTCTTCAATGTGAAGAGTTTCTGGTTCTGGCGATGGTCAACGATAAATCCAGCAGCAGAATTGGCATGGTAATTGGTAAGAAGACCACACCACTCGCGGTAGATCGAAACAGAATCAAACGGCGGATAAGGGAATCCTTTAGGACAGGGTTCCCTCAATGTTTGTGTGTTGACATCGTGATTGTTGCCAGATCACAGGTAAACAAAGCCAAGGGGAGTAAACTTACCGAAATACTCCACATTCTCTGGTATAACCTTGAAAACAAAATTAGGGCTTCTGACTAAAAATGCTTAAGAGATTTCTATTGGCAATAATCAGGGGTTATCAACTCAGCTTCAGTGTGTTGTTAGGACCGAGATGTCGGTTTTATCCAAGTTGTTCAGAATACACGAAACAAGCAATCGAGGCGCATGGTGTTGTAAGGGGAGTTGCTCTCGGTTCACAGCGAATCTGTAAGTGTCACCCTTTCCATCCTGGCGGTTTTGACCCGGTGCCTACTAACGATGACGTTAAGGTTTAGTTACTAATGGACTACCAGCGCATTGCAACATTGCTTGGATTAGCAGTTGTTTCTTATCTGCTTATCCTTGCCTGGAATGAAGATTACGGGCAGAGAAGCAGTGTCGAAACGTTACCCACGGTAGTTGAATCGGAAACTCAAGAGGTAGCCACTATAGAAGAAGAGGTAACTGTTGGAGACATAGTACCGTCGTTGGAGCCAAGCAGCTCACGGAACGTGGTGGCAGATGATCCTAAAAAAATAGCGACTAACAGGCTAGTCAGTGTGACCACTGATGTTTTCCAAATCAAGATAGACAAGAAAGGTGGAGATATAGTCAGTGGTGCCTTACCAAAATACCCAGATGCTTTAGATACACCGGATATTCCTTTTGTGGTACTCGATCCAAGAAACGCATACAGTGCTCAGAGTGGCTTGATAGGGAAGAACGGCACAGACAATTCAGAGGGCAGACCGCTGTTCTCTGCTGCTTCATCTAATTATGATCTCGGAGATGCTAAGCAGTTATCTGTAGACTTAAATTTAGAGCAAGAGAATGGCGTAAACATTACAAAGCGTTTTACATTTACTGAAGAAGATTACCTGATTAGGGTTGAGTATATTGTCAATAATCAATCAGCAGAAGATTGGCAGGCAACGCTCTTCGCTCAGATTAAAAGAGACAGTAGTGATCCTGTTAGTGCAGGTTCTGGTGTGGGATTACAACCCTATACTGGTGGCGCCACGTTTCTGCCTGATGCTCCCTATACTAAATTGAGCTTCGATGATGTGGCGGACGAGTCATATAAGGAAAAGGTCGATGGTGGTTACATGGCCATGGTCCAGCATTATTTTGTATCGGCCTGGGTACCTTCTGACGACAAGTCATATACCTACCAGGCTCGAAAGTTGAGAGATCAGGATATTTACCTGTTTGGTTTTACCGGGCCAGGCTGGGTTGTTGGACCGGGCCAGCAAGATAGTATTGCGGCTGATTTTTATATAGGCCCAAAGAACCAGTACCGACTCGCTGAAATAGCGGAAGGACTCAATCTGACAGTGGACTACGGTTTTCTTTGGTGGCTGGCACAGCCACTGTTTAGTTTGCTCACATTTATACAAGGATACGTCAGCAATTGGGGTTTAGCGATTATAATTTTAACCATCATTGTTAAGACCTTGCTTTACCCGTTGTCAGCAGCGAGTTTTCGTTCAATGGCGAAGATGCGCAAACTACAGCCAGAAATGGCCCGTCTGAAAGATCGATTTGGCGATGATAAACAGCAGTTTTCTCAGGCAATGATGGATCTGTACAAGAAAGAGGGCGCTAATCCACTCGGTGGATGTTTTCCCATGCTGCTACAGATGCCCGTCTTCCTGGCGCTTTATTGGTCGTTAATGGAGAGCGTTGAGTTAAGACAAGCGCCGTTCTTCCTGTGGATTCACGACCTTTCAGTAATGGATCCTTACTTTGTACTGCCAATTCTCATGGGTGCGTCCATGTTTGCCACGCAATTGATGCAACCGGAACCGCCTGATCCGGTTCAGGCCAAGGTATTCAAGATGATGCCGATTATGTTTACTTTTTTCTTCCTGTGGTTTCCATCAGGGCTGGTGCTTTACTGGCTGGTTAATAACTTGCTGTCGATTCTGCAGCAGTGGTATGTCTACAGAAAGATAGAGAACTCCACCTAAGCCCATGCGGCTGAATGAGTAGCGATGAAGTCGCGCATCCCTCCAGGGACCGTTGAGACAGAGACAATAGCGGCAGTAGCGACGCCACCGGGTCGGGGTGGTGTGGGCATTGTACGTATATCAGGACCGCTGGTGCAAAATGTAGCCAGGGCGCTCATAAAGGCAGTGCTCAACCCCCGGTATGCAATGTACTGCGATTTTCTGGCAGAAGACAATTCAGTAATTGATCAGGGCATTGTTCTGTACTTTCCGGCACCCCACTCCTTTACAGGTGAAGACGTTTTGGAACTGCAGGGGCATGGCGGTCCTGTCGTTCTGGAAATGTTGTTAACTCGTGTTACCGGTCTGGGAGCCAGGATTGCCAGGCCAGGAGAATTCTCCGAACGAGCATTTTTAAATAACAAGTTAGATCTGTCACAAGCAGAAGCGATAGCTGACTTGATCGACAGTGCGAGCCAACAAGCAGCTAAGAGTGCCGTAAAATCTTTACAAGGTGAATTTTCTAAAAAGATCCAGAGTATTAATGAAAATATCACGGCTCTTCGAATGCATGTGGAAGCAGCAATAGATTTCCCGGAAGAGGAAATCGATTTTTTGTCTGATGAAAAGATTTCTGACGGTGTTCAGGTGATCGGTGAATCACTGACGGCTGTTCTACAACAAGCCAGCAAAGGGGTGTTACTGAGGGAAGGTATTACACTGGTACTGGCGGGCCGGCCGAATGCTGGAAAATCAAGTCTGATGAACCTGCTCTCGGGGAAAGATGCGGCTATTGTCACACACATTGCCGGAACCACAAGAGACCTCATCAATGAATACATTAATCTGGACGGTGTCCCGCTTAAGTTGGTTGATACAGCGGGAATCAGAGCAGTGGAAAACGAAGTCGAAGAGCAGGGTGTTCGCCGTGCACTTGCGGAAATAGAATATGCAGATGGAGTACTTCTGCTCATTGATCTTAATGAATATAGAGATTGGTCAGCAGGAATCACTGATTTGCTTGAAGAACTGCCCGACAACGATAAAGTAATCATAATACTCAACAAGGTCGATCTGATAGATGAGATGCCAGATGTACCAGTTGATTTCCCGTATCCCGTGATACCGCTTTCGGCCAAGTTAGGCACTGGTCATGATGAGCTTTTGTCAAAAATCAAACAGATATTCGCACTCGATCTTTCAGGAGAAGGGTCATTTATTGCACGGACCCGCCACATTGACGCGCTGAATCGAGCGCTGAATCACTTACGTCAGGGAAAGGAGCAATTGTCAACTCATCACGCGGGAGAGTTACTGGCAGAGGAACTACGTTTGAGTCACGAGTCCCTCGGCGAGATCACAGGGGATTTCTCCAGTGACGACTTGCTGGGCAGGATATTTTCGAGCTTCTGTATCGGCAAGTAGGATTCATGGACAAAAAGAAAGCGATGCGTATAATTGCCCAGCCAAAATTTCAATAAGCCGCTAGAGATGAATTACTCTAAAGAATTTGATGTAATTGTCGTCGGTGGTGGCCATGCGGGTACTGAAGCATCCATGGCGTCAGCTCGCATGGGAGCGTCTACCTTGCTGATTACCCAGAACATCGAGACTTTAGGTCAGATGTCATGCAATCCGGCGATAGGCGGGATTGGCAAAAGTCATCTGGTTAAAGAGATAGATGCACTTGGTGGCGTGATGGCACGGGCGGCGGATGCCGCAGGTATTCATTTCAGAACCCTCAATTCCCGTAAAGGCCCAGCGGTAAGAGCCACCAGAGCCCAGGCAGACAGGTGGTTGTACAAAAATTTCATTCGCTGTTGCCTGGATACCCAGGATAATCTTCACCTATTTCAAGAAACAGTTGATGATCTGATTGTGGTGCAAGGCCGAGTCGCTGGTATTGTCACCAGCGGAGGGCTGCACTTTCGTAGCAGAACCGTGGTCTTGTCGGTGGGTACATTTCTGGGCGGGATTATCCATGTTGGCCTTAAAAAACAGGCAGGAGGTCGAGCAGGGGATGGTCCTTCAAACAGGTTGGCAGATCGCTTAAGAGAGTTACCGTTTAAAGTCGGTCGACTTAAAACAGGTACACCGCCAAGAATCGACGGGAAGACCGTGGATTTTGAAGAACTAGAAGTACAGCCAGGTGATGAACCAAGACCAGTGATGTCGTACATGGGGTCGACCGATGATCATCCACAGCAAGTTAACTGCTACATCACTCACACCAATGACAGAACTCACGACATAATTCGTCAGGGTTTGGATCGCTCGCCGCTATTTGCGGGAGAGATAGATGGTGTTGGACCACGATACTGCCCTTCGATAGAAGACAAAGTGGTACGGTTTGCTGATAAAAGCACTCACCAGATCTTTATTGAACCAGAAGGGCTAAATACACATGAGATCTACCCCAATGGGATTTCCACCAGTTTGCCGTTCGACGTCCAACTGAATCTGGTACGCAGCATAAAAGGATTCGAAAAGGCAGAAATAACGCGACCGGGATATGCAATTGAGTATGACTTCTTCGAACCCAGGGAGCTTGATTCAACCCTCCAGACAAAACATCTGAGCGGCCTCTTTTTTACCGGTCAGATTAATGGCACCACTGGATATGAAGAAGCCGCAGCACAGGGGCTGATTGCAGGCATCAACGCTGCGAGACAGAGTCAGGATGAGAATACCTGGACTCCCGCCCGAAGCGAAGCTTATATCGGTGTGCTGATAGGTGATCTAATAACAATGGGCACAAAGGAGCCCTATAGAATGTTTACCAGCAGGGCAGAATACAGACTCATCCTGAGACAGGATAATGCTGATAGAAGACTGACTGAGATCGGTCACAGGCTTGGATTGGTTGATGATGCCAGATGGGCAAGATTCTGTGAGAAGACCGAACTGATAGAAAAGCGTAAAAATGAACTCAGCAAACATTGGTGTCAGGCTGGTGATAGACCGATGGAAACCTATCTGGGACAGATCCTTAATCGGGAATACAGCCTGGCAGATCTGCTCCGCAGGCCGGATGTCGGGATAGAGGCGCTGTTGGCGGTCGTGAACAAGAAATGGGATGATCAAGAAGTCAATGAGCAGATTGAGATAGATCTAAAATATGAGGGATATATCGCGCGCCAACAGGCGGAAGTGGAACGCAACCGCAGTCAGCATGGAGCCCCAATCCCTGCAAACCTTAGCTATGAAGAAATTCGCGGGTTGTCCAATGAAGTCAGACAGAAACTACAGCAGGTGCGACCGGAGACCATAGGTCAGGCCAGTCGCATCTCTGGTGTCACTCCTGCTGCGGTCTCGTTATTGCTGATACATCTGAAAAAACGACAGCTGTCATCTCGAAAAACTGCATGAGATCTCATCTACAGATTCAAGAAGGCCTGGATTTACTGGGGCTGAAAGCCAGTGCAGGGTTAGTATCGCGGCTTGAAGAACTAGTAGAAGAACTGATCAAATGGAACAGGATCTACAACCTGACCAGCATTACGCAACCGGGCAAGATAGTAAGCCATCACATACTAGATTCATTGGCAGTTCAACCCTATATTCACACCGACAGCATTATTGATGTAGGCTCTGGCGCTGGATTTCCGGGTTTACCTCTGGCGCTGTATTCACCGGACCAACGCTTCACTTTACTGGATAGTAGTGGCAAGAAAATTCGTTTTCTGCAGCAAATGAAGATCAGTCTTGAGTTAGATAATTGCCAGATCGTCCATGAACGTGCAGAAGATCATGCCTCGAAGTATGATCAAATAGCCTGTCGAGCATTTTCCTCACTTGCAGAGATAACCAAGAAAACGGCACACTTGCTGTCGCAGCATGGTGAGATTCTGGCTCTCAAGGGACGGCTCGATTTCGATGAAGCATCAGCGAATCTTGATCCATTCAAGATCCTTGATATCCACAAGTTGGAAGTGCCTTTTGTGGATGCTGAGCGCCATTTAGTGGTGATGAAAAGACAGGTATGAGGAATAGTAGTTGGGGTCAGTACTCGCAATAGCAAATCAGAAAGGTGGCGTTGGTAAAACAACCACTAGTGTTAATCTTGCCGCATCTTTGGCAGCGACCAAACGAAAGATCCTGCTTATTGACCTGGATCCTCAGGGCAATGCGACGATGGGCAGCGGTGTTGATAAGAGTGACCTGGAGGTATCAGTATACGATGTCCTGATCGATGGAATCACCGTTCCAGAAGCTACCGTTGAGGCAGAATCTGCAGGTTATGAACTGATAGGGGCTAATGTGGATCTGACTGGCGCAGAATTGGCGTTAATGGATCTGGATCGCCGTGAATACCGTTTGCGGGATGCACTGGCTGCCAGCCGATTAAAATACGATTTCATCATTCTGGACTGCCCGCCGTCATTGAGTTTACTGACGATTAACGGATTGGTCGCAGCCGATGCAGTCATTATTCCTATGCAGTGCGAGTACTATGCGTTAGAGGGTCTGACCGCACTAATGAGTACGATTTCCCGAATTGCGGGACACCTTAATCCGGACCTCAAAATTGAGGGCATCATCCGCACTATGTATGATCCCCGTAACAGCTTAACCAGAGATGTATCGAATCAGTTGATAGATCACTTTGGCGACAAGGTTTATCGTACCGTCGTACCTCGAAATGTCAGACTTGCTGAAGCACCAAGTTACGGTTTACCGGTGCTGTACTATGACAAGCAGTCTCGCGGCGCCAGGGCGTATCTGGCGCTGGCGGGTGAAATTAACAGGCGATATACACAAGCGGGCGCCGAAGAACCTGGAGCACACCGATAATGGCTTCCAAGAAAAGAGGACTGGGCCGTGGTTTAGATGCCTTGCTGGGAACAGATTCACAACCAAACTCAGCCGAAGGCGCTGGATCAAGGCTTGATGAGATTCCGCTTGATTGGATCCGGCCGGGTAGATATCAACCCCGCCAGGTTATTGATGAAGAAGCCTTGCAGGAACTGGCCGATTCTATTCGGGCTCAAGGCGTGATGCAGCCAATTGTATTGCGATCAGTAGGGGAAAATCGATATGAAATAATCGCTGGGGAACGAAGATGGCGAGCAACCCAGGTAGCAGGGCTGGAAAAGATCCCGGCGATCGTCAGGGAGGTGAATGACGAAACCGCCGTAGCGATGTCGCTGATAGAGAATATTCAACGGGAAGACCTTAATCCGATGGAAGAAGCGCTGGCTTTACAGAGATTGATTGAGGATTTTGACCTGACTCATCAGCAGGTAGCGGATGCAGTAGGGAAGAGTCGTACCGCTGTGACAAATTTCCTGAGATTGATCAACCTTAGTCCGGACGTCGCGCAAATGCTGGCACAAGGAGAAATTGAAATGGGCCATGCAAGAGCATTGCTAAGCCTGTCATTTGATCAGCAAGGTCAAGCAGCGCGAGAAATTGCAGCTCAGCACCTGAACGTCCGACAGACGGAGGCCATGGTTCGTAAGCTTCTCTCAGGAGTCGGCAATCAAAAACAGTCCAAAGTTGCTGATGCTGATACCCGCAATTTGGAAAACCGACTGTCAGAAACCCTTGGTCAACCGGTAATGATTCAACATAGCGCTAAAGGGAAGGGAAAACTCGTCATTAAGTATAATTCACTCGATGAATTGGATGGCATTCTAGGTCGAATCGGCGATTTTGATTGAGCGCCCCAAATCGGTCGTCGGAAAAACACAAAAAGATCAAAAAAAGTCCTGTTTTTCAGGGTGTTCAAGTTGAACGCGTACCTTGAAATCTCTATAATCTGCCCCCGCGACGGACAGGGTAAATTGGCTAAATATGACAGTGTTTGCCGAGTCCTCAGCCGAGTCCTCAAGTTTTGTTAAAGAGCATGTGGTAAAAGTCGGAAAACCGGTTTACCAAATTGTCATTGGGCAGTTTATCGCGACGTTTTTAGTGGCGGCTTTGTGTCTTTTTGTGGATTGGGTCGCTGCCTATTCAGCGTTTTTAGGCGGTTTGACATGTGCGGTGCCAAGCGCATTTATGGCGTGGCGCATGGGGCGGAGAGTTTTGCGTTCCCCGCTTACAGCAAGTCATCTTGTAAGGGGTGAACTAGGCAAGCTCGGGATTACGCTTTTCATGTTTTCGATGGTGTTTTATTGGATCGAATCCCTGAAGGTAGGATTTTTTTTTGCTGCATTATTATTCGGGTTGTTGTGCAACGTATTTGTGCCGTTACTTGCTGACCATCAGCAAGAGGATCGGCGACATGATTAGATTATTTTGAAATGACGGGTATTTGAGAAAATAAAGAGATTATGGCAGGCGAAACCCTAGATTCTGGCGAATATATACAACATCACATCACGAACCTGACTTATGGCCAGTCCCCCGATGGTAGTTGGGGATTTGCCCATTCTGTTGAAGAAGTCAAAGAGATGGGTTTCTGGGCGATCCACGTGGATACAATGTTCTGGTCCATTACGCTGGGTATGGTTTTCTGTGGGTTATTTACCGTCGCTGCGCGGAACCTGACCGCCGGCGTTCCCGGTGGATTGCAGAATCTGTGTGAAATAGCTGTTGAATTTGTTGAAGACAACGTTCGACAGGTTTTCGGTACCCGGCCAAATCCCATCATCGGTCCCTTGTCGCTGACTATCCTTGTCTGGGTGTTCCTGATGAATCTGATGGACCTCATACCGGTAGACTTTATCCCGGAGTTAGCGAAGCTGGTGGGTATACATTATTTTAAAGTCGTCCCTACCACCGATCCAAATGCAACGCTGGCAATGTCAATCGGCGTGTTCTTCCTGGTGCTTTATTACAGTATCAAAATAAACGGACCGGTAAAATTTCTGACAGGAAAATTTACGCACCCGATCGATCATCGGGCAGCAGCACCATTTAACTTTGTGTTGGAGATGGTTGATCTGATCGCAAAACCGTTGTCACACGGTCTGCGACTGTTTGGCAACATGTACGCGGGTGAGATGATATTTATCTTGATCGCTATTGTACCGTTTTACGCGCAGTGGGTTTTATCCATTCCCTGGGCTATTTTTCACATCCTGATCATTTCCCTTCAGGCCTTTGTATTCATGATTTTGACGATTGTCTATCTGGCTCAGGCTCATGATAGTGGAGATCATTGATCAAGGTGATTTTTGTTAACTATATTTTGACGAGCAACAATTAGGAGTAAGTCATGGAACAATCCTTAATCTTTATGGCAGGTGGCATTCTGATGGGTCTTGGCGCCATCGGTAGTGGTATCGGCATCGGCCTTCTGGGTGGTAAGTATCTTGAAGGTGTCGCCCGTCAGCCAGAGTTGCAGCCCATGTTGATGACACAATTGTTCATTTCATTGGCGTTGGTTGATGCTGTGCCAATTATTGCGGTGGGCATATCTCTATATATGATTTTTGCGCTATAAAACGCACGAAAATCCAACCATTTCTCGATATTAGAGGTGAAGTGTGACTATTAATCTAACAATGCTGGGACAGCTGATTTCATTCGTGCTGTTTGTTTTGTTTTGCATGAAATTTGTCTGGCCACCGATTACCGAGATAATGCGCGAACGTCAGAAAGCCCTTGCGGAGGGTTTGGAAAAGGCAGCTGCAGCTGAAAAACAACTGGAAGATGCCAATGATGCAGCTGCGGTCGAACTAGAAGAAGCGAAAAAGCAGGCTGCTGAATTATTAGTCCAGGCCCGAAATCGTGCTAACCAGATAGTCGAAGAAGCAAAAGATCTTGCACATGAAGAGGCGGATCGAATCAAAACCGGTGCGCAGGCAGAAATCGACCAGGAGGTCAATCGAGCCAGAGAAGTATTGCGTGGCCAGGTGAGTGATCTTGCTATTGAAGGTGCTGAGAAGATTTTGGAAAGTACTGTCGATAAGAACATGCACCAGGAAATGCTTAACAAAATCGCGGCACAGCTGTGATTAAAGCCCAACTGTGCATAACCAGTCATCATTAGTGGATGAATAATGGCAGAGTCAGAACCAACAACAGTTGCTAGGCCTTATGCGAGAGCGGCATTTACGCAGGCGCTGGATGAAACGTCAGGGCTAGCCAATTGGTCAAGAATGCTAAAGCTTCTGGCGAGAACCGCAGAGCACGCGTCGGTTAAATCTGCATTGGATGATCCTTTGCTGACAACAGCCAGTGAAGCTCGATTGATTCTCGATATCCTGGGCGATGAATTGACCCAGGAAGGACGGAACTTCGTCCATGTACTGGCGGAATATGACCGTATTTCACTTCTGTCTCAGATCGCTGAGACCTATGAACTCATGAAGTCGAATCATGAGAAGACCATGGATGTGGAAGTAGCCAGCGCTTTTGATGTTGAAGAATCAGACCTGCAGAAACTCACAGATGCATTGAAAGAGAGACTGCAAAGAGAGATCAACCTGTCTGCGACAACTGACCCGAGCCTACTCGGTGGTGTTGTCATTCGAGCGGAAGATACCGTGATAGATGATTCAGTGCGCGGTAGATTAAACCGGTTATCTCATTTATTGGACTAGGTCCTGGCGAAAAGGTCGCAGATATAGGAATGATCATGCAACTACTTAACATCGACGCTTTGAGCGGAGCCCATGAGAGAAGAAGTAGCGCGCAGGAAATTCGAACAGGAACGAGAAACTAATTTAACTAACCATTCCTCGAGGAACGGAAAATGCAACAACTGAACCCGTCCGAAATTAGTGAGATTATCAAGCAAAGAATTGAGAATCTTGATATCTCATCAGAAGCTAGAAATGAAGGCACAATCGTTAGTGTATCTGACGGCATTGTGAGGATTCATGGTCTCGCTGATGTTCAAAGCGGCGAGATGATTGAATTCGAAGGTAACATCTTTGGCTTCGCCTTGAACCTGGAAAGAGATTCAGTCGGCGCGGTTGTACTGGGAGACTATAAGAGTCTCAAAGAAGGCCAGACAGCGAAATGTACCGGCAGAATTCTGGAAGTTCCCACCGGGCCAGAACTGTTAGGCCGGGTTGTCGACGCTCTGGGGAATCCCATTGATGGTAAGGGTGTTATCAACGCCAGCTCAAGCGCCCCGGTGGAAAAGGTTGCGCCCGGAGTTATCGCTCGACAACACGTAGATCAGCCTGTTCAGACGGGACTTAAGTGTATTGACTCCATGATCCCGATAGGTCGCGGACAGCGAGAGTTGATTATTGGGGATCGCCAAACAGGAAAAACAGCGATCGCGATCGATACGATTATCAACCAGCAGAAGTCCGGAATTAAGTGTGTCTATGTCGCAATTGGCCAAAAGTACTCGTCAGTCGCGAATGTCGTGAGAACGCTAGAAGAACATGGCGCGATGGAAAACACGATTGTTGTTGTTGCAGGTGCATCTGATCCGGCACCGATGCAATATGTTTCAGCTTATTCTGGCTGCACGATGGGTGAGTACTTTCGCGACAACGGCGAAGACGCACTGATTATCTATGATGATTTAACAAAGCAGGCTTGGGCCTATCGGCAGGTATCACTGTTACTGCGTCGCCCACCGGGTCGAGAAGCCTATCCTGGAGATGTTTTCTATCTTCACTCACGGTTACTGGAGCGAGCTGCTCGAGTTAATGAAGACTACGTTGAGCAGTTCACCAACGGAGAAGTAAAGGGACAGACCGGTTCACTGACTGCTTTGCCAATTATCGAAACCCAGGCGGGTGACGTTTCGGCGTTTGTGCCAACGAACGTGATTTCGATTACCGATGGACAGATTTTCCTTGAATCTGACAAATTTAATGCCGGTGAGCGGCCTGCAATGAATCCTGGTATTTCTGTTTCCAGGGTAGGTGGTGATGCACAGGTCAAATTTATGTCAAAGATATCCGGGGGCATCAAAATTGCGTTGGCCCAATACCGGGAACTGGCAGCCTTCTCACAGTTTGCTTCGGATCTGGATGACGCGACACGGCGACAACTTGAGCATGGTGAACGAATTAACGAACTGATGAAACAAAAACAGTACGCGCCGATGACTGTAGCTGAAATGGGAGTCGTATTATTCGCCGCGGGTGAGGGATACCTTGAGGATATAGAGGTCGGAAAGGTCTTGGATTTTGAATCGGCACTGATTTCCTACATGAATTCAGAGCATGGGAATTTCATGGCTGAAGTTAATGAAAACGGTGCCTATACGGATGAAATAGTCGAATCCATGAAAAGTGCCGTTGATACTTTTAAGACAACCCAAACCTGGTAAATCAGATTATCGGATTCAGCAGCTAGCGAGGGCCGTATGGCGAACGCCAAAGAACTTCGAAAACAGATCGGCAGTATCAAAAATACGCAGAAGATTACCAGCGCTATGGAAATGGTAGCTGCGAGTAAGATGCGCAAAGCACAGGAGCGTATGGCGCGTGGTCGCCCTTATTCTGACTATATGCGTACTGTAATTGGTCATGTTGCGAATGCATCACCTGAATATCGGCATCAGTTTATGGTTGAACGAGAAGTCAGGCGAATCGGTTACATCATTATTACGACTGACAAAGGTCTGTGTGGTGGATTAAACATAAACCTCCTCAAAACGACCTTAAAAGATATCAAGACCTGGATAGATCAAGAAGTTGAAGTCGATCTGTGTTTAATCGGTAACAAAGGAGCGCAGTTTTTCAATAACTATGGTGGCAATGTTGTTGCGGCCAGCAGCCACATAAGTGAAACACCCGCCATGGCAGATTTGATTGGCAGTATTAAAGTGATGTTGAATGCTTTTGAAGAAGGAACTATCGACAAGATATACCTAACCAACAATGTCTTTGTTAACACGATGATCCAGGAGCCAACGATTAGGCAACTGGTGCCGCTGGATCCTGAGGATGACGAGAATCTGAAGAATCGATGGGATTACATATACGAGCCAGATGCCAGGCAACTGGTTGAGGGATTGGTGACAAGGTTCATTGAATCGCAGGTGTATCAGGCAGTTGTAGAAAATGTAGCTTGTGAACAAGCAGCAAAAATGATTGCCATGAAGAGTGCGACAGAAAATGCAGGAGATCTCGTAGATGAGTTGGAACTCATTATGAACAATGCGAGACAGGCTGCAATTACACAGGAATTGTCGGAAATTGTAGGTGGTGCTGCAGCGGTCTAGCATCCTAATTAAGTTTAAGTTTAAGAGGAATAAGCAATGAGTAGCGGACATATCGTATCGGTGATCGGTGCGGTCATCGACGTTGAGTTTCCAAGGGACGAAGTCCCCCAGGTATACGATGCACTTAGGGTAGAAGAAAAAAATCTTACACTTGAAGTGCAGCAACAACTCGGTGATGGAATAGTTAGAACCATTGCGATGGGAAGTTCTGAAGGTGTCAGTCGGGGACTTGTTGTTGCCAATACCAATGAGGCGGTTTCTGTTCCGGTTGGTGAAGAAACGCTGGGTCGAATCATGGATGTGTTGGGTAACCCAATTGATGAGAAGGGCCCTATTGGCGAAAAGATGCGCATGCCGATCCATCGCAAGCCACCCTCCTATGAGGAACAGGCAGGTGGACGAGATCTACTCGAGACCGGTGTCAAGGTCATTGATTTGATCTGCCCCTTCGCAAAAGGAGGCAAGGTCGGATTATTTGGTGGCGCCGGAGTTGGCAAAACTGTCACCATGCTGGAGCTCATCAATAATATTGCGACGGAGCATAGTGGTTTGTCTGTCTTTGCCGGTGTTGGTGAAAGAACCCGGGAAGGTAACGACTTTTATCACGAAATGCAGGACGCCGGTGTAATCGACAAGATCTCAATGGTATTTGGTCAAATGAACGAGCCACCAGGGAACCGGCTCAGAGTTGCCTTGTCTGGCCTCACCATAGCTGAAAAATTTCGGGACGATGGTAAAGATGTCTTGCTGTTTATCGACAATATATACAGGTACACACTGGCGGGCACTGAGGTTTCGGCATTGCTTGGTCGTATGCCGTCTGCAGTTGGATATCAGCCGACGTTAGCGGAAGAAATGGGAGTTCTCCAGGAAAGAATTACCACGACAAAGTCTGGCTCCATTACATCCATTCAGGCGGTATATGTACCGGCGGATGATCTGACCGACCCGTCACCGGCAACCACGTTTGCTCACCTTGATTCAACGGTAACATTGTCACGGGATATCGCATCACTTGGTATCTACCCGGCGGTTGATCCACTTGATTCTACGTCGCGTCAATTGGATCCTCTGGTCGTAGGTGAAGAACATTATAATGTCGCCCAGGGTGTTCAGGGCGTGCTCCAAAAGTACAAGGAACTTAAGGACATTATCGCTATCCTCGGGATGGATGAATTGTCGGAAGAAGATAAGCTGACTGTTTATCGAGCTCGAAAAGTATCACAATTCTTCTCTCAGCCGATGCATGTGGCAGAAGTGTTTACAGGTCAACCAGGTGTTTATGTGTCTCTTGCTGACACGATTCGAAGTTTTAAGGCAATCCTGGAAGGTGAATGTGACGACATTCCGGAAGCTGCGTTCAGCATGGTTGGCAATATAGAGCAGGCAATTGAAAAGGCCAAGACTCTATAGTCGGATGGCGGGTAACTCATTCATTTAAGGGTAAGTTTACATGGCAAGTTCTGATTCAACCGCAACCGTCCACTGCAGCATAGTTAGTGCAGAACAGGAGATCTTTTCCGATCAGGTGGAGATGGTTGTCGCGACTGGCACAATTGGTGAGTTGGGGATTTTTCCAGGTCATACACCACTGCTTACCGGCGTAAAGCCTGGCCCGGTCCGTTTGAAATTGGTCGGAGGGGAAGAGGAGGTGTTCTTTGCATCTGGCGGATTCATCGAGGTGCAACCGACCTCTATCACGATTTTGGCTGATACCGCATTACGAGCCAATGATATTGATGAAGCTGCTGCAGCAGCAGCACAGAATAAAGCCGAACAGGAACTGGCAGACAACAGATCTGATATTGATTTTGGTCGGGTCCAGGCGGATATACAAGAAACAGCCGCGATGCTGAGGACGATTCGCAAATTTCGAAAATGACCCATCACTACCAAAAGAAAAGGCGGTCTTCCCGCCTTTTTTTGGTCTTCAATTTTAGTGATCACCGGGTATGTGCACTGTGAGAGCGAAAGGGTAAACTCCATGCATGCAGAACACGATTGAAATATGCATTCTAGCTGCGGGTATGGGAACCCGTATGAAATCGAGTAAACCCAAGATGCTTCAGCCTATCGCTGGAAAACCAATGCTTCTACACCTACTCGATACTGCGGCAGAACTGAATCCTGACCGGATTCATATTGTCATAGGAAGTGGTGCCGATAATGTCAAGTCGCTGGTTTCCAGGCAGGAAGTCAACTGGGTACTGCAGGCAGAACAAAAGGGCACTGGCCATGCAGTGATGCAGGCAATGCCAGAGTTCTCAAGCTCATCGAAGGTATTAATTCTGCTGGGAGACGCACCGCTGCTTCGGCGTTGCACCATGGAGAAACTATTATCTGAAGAATGTGACCTTGGCGTGTTGACGGTCGACCAGCCTGAACCCTCTAACTACGGTCGAATTATCCGAAACGGTCAGCAAATCATTGCTATTGTCGAAGAGCGTGATGCGAACAAGGAACAAAGAGGTATTCGAGAAATTAACACGGGTGTCATGGTGGCGAGTGCCAGGCAACTGCAGGAGTGGCTTCCTCACATTGAGACAGATAATGATCAGGAAGAGTACCTGTTAACTGACATTGTCAAAATCGCCAATCAACTGGGCGCGATCGTCAGAGGGGTAAAAACACAAGATCACCAGGAAGTGCAGGGTATTAATACTTTTGCACAGCTGGCCAGCGCTGAACGGCACTACCAGCAAATGACAGTCCGGGGACTGATGGATCAGGGAGTGCATTTTGTCGATCCGAATCGGGTTACCCTGCGTGGGAAACTTCTGACCGGTCAGGATGTTTCTATTGATGTGAACTGCATATTCGAAAATGACGTTTCACTTGGCGACAATGTTCAGGTTGGTGCGAATTGTCACATCCGGGATAGCCAGATTGGCAACAATGCGGTAATTAAGCCCAACACTATTATCGATGGTGCGGTCATTGAGAATGATTGTTCTGTTGGACCCTTTGCACGAATCAGACCCGGGACAATACTCGAAGATAAGGTTGCTGTCGGAAATTTCGTTGAAATCAAGAAATCCACACTTGGCAGGGGGACTAAATCCAGCCACTTAACCTATCTTGGTGATTCTGTTATCGGCGAAGAGGTCAATATCGGGGCAGGAACGATCACCTGTAACTATGATGGCGTCAATAAGCATGTGACTGAAATTGGCGACAATGTGTTTGTTGGTTCGAATACAGCGCTGGTAGCACCGGTGACGATCGGGGAAGGGTCCACAATAGCAGCGGGATCTACCATAACCAAAGAGGTTTCGGATAAATCTCTGGCGATAGCGCGAGGCCGACAGAAAAATCTACGTCACTGGAAGGGACCCCGGAGCAAATAATGTGTGGCATTGTGGGCGCCGCCACTCATCGCGCAGCTGGCGGGATACTGATCGAAGGACTACAGCGACTGGAATATCGTGGCTATGATTCTGCGGGTCTGGCGTTGTTTGATACTGAGAATGAAATTAGGCGGTTGCGTCGAGTTGGGAAAGTCGCTGAATTGAAACAGGCTCGGCAGCAGGCTCAGTTGAATGGCAATGTAGGGATTGCTCATACCAGATGGGCGACGCATGGTAAGCCGACCGAATCCAATGCGCATCCACATGCATCCGGTGATCAGGTAGCAGTGGTACACAACGGTATCATTGAGAATCATGAAATTCTCAAACGAGAACTCATACAGCTGGGCTATGACTTTGAGTCTGATACAGACACGGAAGTGATCGCTCACATGATTCACCATGAGGTTTCGCGCTGTGGAGATTTTCGTGCAGGCGTGACTCAGGCGCTTGAAAAACTTGATGGTGCATATGCGATAGCAGCCATCCATCGTGATTTCCCGGACAATATTATCGCGGCTCGCGTCGGCAGTCCTCTGGTCATTGGGCTGGGTATTGGTGAGAATTTTGTCGCTTCAGATCCACAGGCACTACGACCAGTTACCGATAGATTCATCTTTCTCGAAGAGGGTGAGGTGGTTGAAGTGTCCGCCGAGGAAGTTTCCATCTTCGGTCTAAACAGAGAATCTGTCGATAGTCGCGCGGTGCGTCTGGACCGCGGCGCCGATGCTGTTGACAAGGGTGAATATCGTCACTTCATGCTGAAAGAGATACACGAGCAACCGGAGGCAATTCGGGCGACCCTGGAAGGTCGGGTCACGGATAGTCAGGTACTTGTCAATGCATTTGGTGTAGATGCCGGGGATATTTTTTGCAACACCAGGGCGATTCAGATCGTCGCCTGCGGCAGCAGTTATTATACCGGACTGGTTGCACAATACTGGTTTGGACAATTGGCTGGTATTCCCTGCAGTGTCGAAATCGCCAGTGAGTTTCGATATCGGCGTGTGGCGAATATTGAAGGTACTCTTCTGATTACGATTTCTCAGTCTGGAGAAACCGCTGATACACTGGCTGCTCTGAGGGATGCGGTTGACAAGGACTATTTGGCGAGTCTTTGCCTGTGCAACGTAGCCAACAGTTCGCTGGTGCGGGAATCTGACCTGAGTCTGATGATAAAGGCGGGACCGGAAATCTGTGTGGCCTCAACTAAAGCATTCACGACCCAGTTGGCTGATCTGCTGATGTTGGTTCTGGCTATTGGCAAACAGGCAAGATTATCGGCAGAAGAAGAGAAAGATATCGTGCAGGCACTTGGTACCGTGCCAGATCTCATCAGCCGCGTTTTAGGCGCAGAAGACCAGATAGCCGAACTGGCTGAACTCTTCGTCGAAAAACAACATGCGTTATTTCTGGGCCGTGGCACTCACTACCCTGTGGCAATGGAAGGAGCACTTAAGTTAAAGGAAATCTCCTATATACATGCTGAAGGCTATCCTGCGGGAGAGCTAAAGCACGGCCCCCTGGCCCTTGTCGACGACAGTATGCCTGTGGTTGCGGTTGCTCCCAGCCATGAACTGTTTGATAAGGTCAGGTCGAACCTAGAGGAAGTCAGAGCCCGTGGCGGCCAACTCATTGTCTTTGGCGATGAAAAGCAGTTCGCTGAAGATAAGGAATCAAAACTGATTCTGATGCCTGCCTGTCACCCAGTTGTTTCACCAATCATCTACACCGTGCCGATGCAGTTATTGAGCTATCATGTTGCTGTTCTAAAAGGCACAGATGTTGATCAGCCGCGCAATTTAGCTAAATCCGTAACGGTGGAGTAAATTTAAACGAACTTTCGTTTGAACCTTGCATTCTGCGGAGGTTTTAAAATTCACTAAAAATTAATCCCGGTTAAAACTACTCTAAAAATTTCACCTGATTTTTCCTATTAGAGGAAGTCACAAGGGGTTGATACGACTTGTTGCGACCTGATTGTAACGAGATGATACTATCACCTCTTATTAGGTGGCCAAATTTAGTGTGCCACTACATCTGTTCCATTTGTTTGACGACGGACACTAAATACACAGATTGGGAATAACCGGAGTCGTGTTAATGCCAAGAGTTGGAATCATCGGCGGATCAGGGTTGGACGATCCACAGATACTGATCGATGCAGAGGAAATGAACGTCGAGACTCCCTACGGGGATCCCTCGTCGGCGTTAACCTGTGGTGAAATCAACGGCATGGAAGTTCGTCTACTGGCCAGACATGGCAAAGATCACCACCTGAGTCCAACGGAAGTCAACAACCGGGCTAATGTCCACGCTCTGTACCAACAGGGCGTATCCCATATCATTGCTACTACTGCCTGCGGCAGCCTGAGAGAGGAGATCGGCCGGGGACATCTGGTGATTGTAGATCAATTCATCGACTTCACTCGCCACAGAAAGATCACCTTCAAGGAGTCTTTTACCGAAGAAATCGGCCATACTGCAATGGCAGATCCATTCGATGGCCCATTGAGGCAACTCCTCATCGAAGAGGCCGAAGGACTAGGATATGTGACTCATCACGGCGGCACAGTGATAACCATAGAAGGCCCGAGATTCTCCACCCGCGCTGAATCCAACATGTTTCGCATCTGGGGCGCAGACGTAATCAATATGTCGATCGCACCGGAGGCGATGCTAAGTAATGAGATGGGCATCCCCTATGCAGTGGTGGCCATGTCGACGGACTATGATTGTTGGAAGGAGGATGAAGCACCGGTATCATGGGATGAAATTCTGAAAGTGTTCGAAGAAAATGCCGACAACGTCAAGAGTCTTCTCCTGAACGTCATCCCCAAAGTCACAACACTTTAGTATTGCTTATAGTGATCTTTTAATTCGAGCGGGACAAATTATGAATCTAGCAGACAAGATCAGAACGGTTCCCAACTGGCCCATAGAGGGGGTCATGTTCAGAGATATCACCACAATACTGCAGGACCCCTCCTCCTTCAGGCAGGCGATAGATCTATTCTACGAGCGCTACACGAGTATGGGAATTGACAAAATCGCCGCCATAGATGCGAGGGGATTTCTGTTTGGATCGGTGCTTGCGTACAGGCTTGAGGTCGGTTTGGTTCCAGTCCGCAAGAAAGGTAAACTACCCTACAAGACGATCAGCGCAGATTACGACCTGGAGTACGGCACTGATACCTTGGAGATTCATCAAGACGCCATAGAGTCCGGAGAAAGCGTCCTCATCATTGATGACTTGATTGCCACCGGAGGCACCGTGTCTGCTGCGGCGGAACTGGTGGAAAGGCTTGGCGGGCAGGTAGTTGAATGTGCATTCCTAGTGGAATTGTCTGATCTAAAGGGTCGACAGAAGATAGACAGGTTCAGTGTCTTTTCGCTAACGGAGTTTCAAGGGGGATAGCACAACCATGAGCGCACGAGTCGTTAGATAATGTGCCACCGGCTGATGTGTATCGTGGACATAAAGAAATAATATTGGATCAACGTGCGATCACTAAGTCTCGCACCATGAACCAGAGAAAGGTACAAAACCTGAGATTAGCAGGATAGACTGGAGTAACAATGAGCAGAATAGTGTCTCTTAGAATTTAGTGCTAGTGGTCCCATATGGGCTGACGACGTACACAGTATCTCTTTATTTTGACGATGTTCTTTTCTTACAACTTCTTTGGAAGCACTGTGATACCCAGAAGAAATAAGGACCAATTTGAATGAGTAGTTTACTAGCCTTAATAAGAACCAACTGGCTTGCTTTCACACTATTTACTCTTGTAGTCATAACGATTTTATCTTTCTGGCCACTAGTTGAATTACCATCATTACCAGGAACTGATAAGACCCACCATGTAATAGCTTATGCGATATTGGCGTTACCAACAGCATTACGTAAACCAAATAGATGGATACCATTAGGTTTGTTTTTCGTAGCCTGCGGTGGTGCGATTGAATTATTGCAACCGTACGTAAATCGTCATGGAGAATGGTTAGATATGCTTGCAAACACTGCAGGTGTAGTTTGTGGTTTTATTATCGCAGAGATTGTTAATTTTTTTTCCCCTGCCAATTTAAACCGTTCTAGGTAATGACTGTGAAGCCGGGAAGAACAGGCGCGCTTCGTCACATCATCATCTCAAAAAATCGTGAGACAGCTTGAATGACCTGTTTCAAACGTTGTTCCGATGGATCACTATGAACCTTAGATTTCCGACCAAAAAACTTAGCTAAATCAATATGAGAAGGGGGGTTAAAGAACTACACTACCCGAAACAATCCATCACCATCGAATAGCTCATAGCCCATGGACGTTTCTCATATCCTGGATTCACTCAACGATCCCCAGAGAAAGGCAGTGGCGGCCCCCATGGGCAGTTATCTGATTCTGGCGGGCGCCGGCAGCGGTAAGACTCGCGTACTGACTCATCGCATCGCCTGGTTGATCCAAACTGAAGATGTTTCACCCTTTAGCATCCTGGCGGTGACCTTCACCAATAAAGCCGCGGCAGAGATGAGAGCCAGAATTGAGACATTGCTGGCAATGCCGATAAGAGGAATGTGGGTTGGAACCTTCCATGGAATTGCGCATCGGCTTCTCCGGACTCATTGGCAAGAAGCCAAACTGCCACAGAATTTTCAGATTTTGGATGCTGACGATCAGTTGCGCCTTGTAAAGCGCATTATCAATAGTCTTGATCTGGATGAAAAGAAGTGGCCTGCGAGGCAGGCTGCCTGGTACATCAACGGGAAAAAAGATGAAGGTCTAAGACCTCATAATATAGAGGACTATGGTGACCTGTACGTAAAAACACATCTTGAGATTTACAGGGCTTATGAAGATGCCTGCCAGCGTGGTGGCATGGTTGATTTTGCCGAAATGCTGTTGCGAGCGCACGAGCTCTGGTTGAATAATCCACGATTGCTGAAACACTACCGAAAGAGATTCAGTTACCTATTAGTCGATGAATTTCAAGATACCAATACGATTCAATATGCCTGGCTCAGGGTGTTGGCTGGTGACAGAGACAATATCCTGGTTGTTGGAGACGATGATCAGTCCATCTACGGTTGGCGTGGAGCCAAAATCGAGAATATCCAAAAGTTTGGAAAGGATTTTCCGAACAGTGAGGTCATTCGTCTGGAGCAGAATTATCGATCCACGGGCACTATCTTAAAAGCGGCAAATGGTCTCATTGATCAGAATGCAGGTCGTCTTGGAAAAGAACTGTGGACCGATAGCAAAGATGGCGAACCGATTAGTCTTTATGCGGCTTTCAATGAGATTGATGAAGCTCGCTATATCGTCTCAAGGATAAAAGACTGGTCCGGGCAAGGTAATAACTATCAGGAATCAGCCATTCTGTATCGCTCCAATGCGCAGTCAAGGGTCCTGGAAGAAGCCTTTCTGAGATCGCAGATTCCGTATCGGATTTATGGCGGACAACGATTTTTCGAGCGAGCAGAAGTAAGGAATGTACTTGCCTATATGCGACTGATTAGTCATCGCGATGCGGATGCGTCGTTCGAGAGAGTCGTAAACACACCAACTCGGGGTATAGGAAGTAAAACTGTCGACGAAATTCGCCAATCGGCGCGTGCAAGCGACAGCTCTCTATGGCAAGCAGCTGAACGGCTTTCAAACGGGACAGGTATGACCAATAGAGCCCGCGGTGCTATTCAGAAGTTTTTACAGCTGATTGAAACCATGGATGAAGCCACGCAGGATAGTGATCTGGCAGGATTGTGTGAAATCGTGATTGAGCAGACAGGACTCAAAACTTACTACGAGAAAGAGAGAGGCGAGCGAGGCCAGGCCAGGCTGGAAAATCTCCAGGAAATGATTACGGCAGCCGGAACCTTCGATCCGGAAAATGAATTCACATTCGACGCTGCTGTCGATGGCGAAAATGCTGAGCCACAGAGTCTGCTTGATGAATTCCTGAGTCATGCTGCGCTTGAAGCAGGAGAGGGTCAGGGTGATCCGCACCAGGACTGTGTGCAGATGATGACGCTGCACAGTGCCAAGGGACTGGAATTTCCTCTGGTATTTCTCACTGGTATGGAGGAAGGCCTTTTCCCTCATATGATGTCCATCGAAGAACCCGGTCGTTTAGAGGAAGAGAGGCGCTTATGTTACGTTGGTATTACGCGGGCTATGAAGCAACTGTATATGACCTATGCCGAGTCTCGAAGGATCAATGGTTCAGAGACATATAACCGTGTTTCCCGTTTTGTCACTGAGATACCGGATAATCTGGTGCAGGAAGTGAGGCTCAGCAGTGTCGTAACCAAACCGGCACGTAGCATACAGCATCAGAAAAGAAACACGATTCGCGGTGAGATCGAAGGTACCAACCTTAAGTTGGGTCAGCGAGTCAGCCACACAAAATTTGGTGATGGTGTCGTACTTAACTACGAAGGTGAAGGGAAGCAGGCCAGGGTTCAGGTGAATTTTAGCACCGAGGGTAGTAAGTGGTTGATGGTTAGTTACGCCAATCTAAAGCCACTGTAAATATCCGAGAGAAATTAAGAGGAAAAGATATGTTAAGTCGAGTACTGATCACGATCCTGATTACGTCACTGTTGGCCGGCTGCGGTGGTGGCAACAATTCGAAAGCAGATAAAGAAACGACCGCTGATGAACAGAAGGTGTACAAGTGGCGAATGGTCACGACCTGGAACAAAAATTTTCCCGGAATGGGGGTTGCACCTGAGAACCTTGCTGCCATGGTCAATAAGATGAGCAAAGGTCGAATGCAGATTACGGTATATGGTGCGGGTGAAATAGTACCGGCTTTTGGTGTTTTTGAAGCGGTCTCTCTCGGTACCGTCGAGATGGGACACGGCGCAGCCTATTATTGGAAGGGCAAGGTACCGGAAGCCCAGTTCTTTACTGCGGTCCCATTTGGGCTGACAGCTCAGGAAATGAACGGCTGGCTCTTTCACGGTGGTGGCATGGCGCTTTGGGAGGAACTTTACGCGAAATACGATCTGGTGCCGATTGCCGGTGGAAATACTGGTGTACAGATGGCAGGTTGGTTTAACAAGGAGATCAACAGCCTTGATGATATCAAAGGGATGAAAATGAGAATTCCTGGTCTCGGTGGTGAAGTATTTGAAAGGGCCGGCGGTACTGCCGTTAATCTGCCGGGTCCGGAAATATTCACCAGTTTGCAGACCGGCGTCATTGATGCGACAGAGTGGGTAGGCCCCTACAATGATTTGACCTTCGGTTTGCACCAGGTTGCCAGATATTATTATTACCCGGGCTGGCAGGAGCCCGGACCCGCTCTTGAAGTGATTGTTAATAAGGAGGAGTTTGATGACCTGCCAGAAGATCTTCAGGAAATTATTCGTGTCGCTTCAAGAGCCATGAATGGCGACCTTCTCGCTGAATATACAGCCAGAAACAATGCCGCACTGCGTGAGCTGGTGGACGAGCACAATGTTGAACTGAAGAGGTTGCCCGACGATGTTCTCACCAGGCTGTACCAGATATCAGAAGAGATGATCGCTGAAATTCCAGGGGACGATGATCTTGCTCGGAGAATATATGAAAGTTACATCAACTATCGAGATGGCGTGGTCAGCTATTCGGAGATCTCGGAAAGAGCGTATATTAATGCCCGGGCCGAGCGGTTAATTAAACAGGATGGAGGGTAACCATGTTGCCAGTTTTGGCTGCCAGGCCAGGAGTAGCAGCATCATCAGTTGCATGACGATAAACGGGACCACTCCCTTGTAGATATCCCAGGTGTCGATATCAACAGGCGCCACGCCACGAAGATAGAATAACGCGAATCCAAATGGCGGCGTGAGGAAGGACGTTTGCAGGTTAATTGCTATCATGATCCCCAGCCAGACCGGGTCGAGCCCCATTCCCAGCAGGACAGGCCCGACGATAGGCACAACAACAAACGTTATTTCAATGAAGTCGAGAATAAACCCCAGCAGGAAGACCACGATCATGACGACTATGGTTGCCGCCAGAACGCCGCCGGCCATTTGAGTAAACAAACTGCGTACCAGTTCATCACCACCGAAACCTCGAAACACGAGTGAGAATACTGATGCGCCAATCAAGATAAAAAACACCATGGAAGTTGTTGTCGTGGTGGACTTACCAACTTCCATCAGTTGAGCAAAATTCAGCGAACGGTTTATCAGTGCGATTAATAAGGCGCCCAGTGCTCCTACACCTGCGGCCTCGGTGGGAGTGGCGATGCCGGTCAGGATAGATCCCAGAACCGCGGCAATCAGCAAAAGAGGCGGTATAATACTTGTCACCAATTCACCGGGCGATACCGGTGAATGCTCTTTAATCGCCGGTGCCTGTTCAGGCTTGAGTATGGCAATTGAAATCACATACATCAGGTACATGCCCACCAGGACCAGACCGGGCAATACAGCACCAGCGAAAAGGTCACCGACTGATACGGTTTTTGGATTAAAGATCCCCTGATTGAGTTGCGCCTGCTGATAGGCGTTGGACAGGACGTCACCCAATAGAACCAGAGCGATCGATGGTGGAATGATCTGACCCAGGGTTCCTGTGGCGCAGATAGTGCCAGTGGCAAGTGCCGGGTTGTAGTTTGCCTTTAACATGCTGGGTAGTGACATGAGCCCCATGGTCACCACGGTTGCACCTACAATACCGGTGCTTGCAGCCATCAGCATCCCGACGACGGTCACTGAGATTCCAAGACCACCGGGTAGAGATCCAAACAGACGGCTCATGGCGTCCAACAGGCGCTCTGCGGTCCGTGATCGCTCCAAAATGACACCCATCAGTATAAACAAAGGCACAGCAATCAACGTCTGGTTCGTAATTATGCCAAACAGTCGATTTGGTGCTGCGAGAAGAAAACTGGGTTCAAATGTATCGGTAATGATTCCGATGAGGGCAGCGAGAAGTGCTGTTCCCCCCAGTGTCAGGGCGACCGGATAGCCCAGCAGCAGAAATAGAAAAACAGCGGCAAACATAAGCAGCGCGGCGTACTCGGCCATCTAGGAATCACCATGTCGCAGATAGCTTAAGTTTCTCATTATCTCAGCGATTCCCTGCGCCAGGAGCAATACCGGCATGATCGGAATCAGGGTTTTCAGGAGGTAGACAAAAGGCAGACCGCCTGGTTCCGCCGATGATTCATTAAGAGACCAGGATAACGATACAAAATCCAGGCTGGTCCAAAGAAGAAATATCGAAAAAGGGATCAGAAAAACAGTTGTTCCAAACAGGTTTACAAGTGCCTGTTTCCTGGGAGAGAACCTGCTGTAAAGGATGTCGACACGGACATGGGCAGATTGTTTGAGTGTATAGGCAATGCCAAGCATGAAAACACTGCCATGAAGATAGACGACGGTTTCCTGAATTGGGATGGCTCCCGCATTCAGCAAATAACGTACAAAAACCACAATACAGGTGAGAACCATCATAATGATAGTAATCGGTGCGATGAGGTTGCCAACCATATCAGAGAGGCGATCGAACAGATCTATGACTTTATTCATGCATTAAGTGACCGTAACCTTTGACACATACCCAGATCTGTTTTAAAAGCCCGGATTCTATCACGTTGGGATCAGACATTTTGTTGGCTCTCGTCCGGCAAGGGCTTGTACAGCGTTGCTTGCGAGCCTCCTATACGGGAGTGAGTTCGGTACCAACAAGAGGATTGGTGATTTCACCTGATAAGGCGGGACGGAACTAGCCGGTCATCAGTACGCTGTTCGATTCGATTTCCGGGTTGTAGACCAAATTCCTAAATGCACCTGCCAGGCGTGAATAGACGGGTCTCTCTGGTGGTAGTTCTCGACCAGAGATTGAAGCCACCGGAATCAGCTCAGCACCAGTACCGGTCAGGAAACATTCATCCGCTGTAAAAAGATCATAACTTGCCAGGAGAGCCTCGCTGCAGTGGATGCCAAGACCCCGTGCGAGATCCATGACAACCGAACGGGTAACGCCATCCAGTGCACCTTCTGAAACAGGGGGAGTTAACAGCTGGTTGTCCCTGACGACAAAGACATTATCTGCAGTGCCTTCGGCGATGCGTCCGGACTGGTTCAGGAGTATTGCTTCATCTGCACCGGCGATATTGGCTTCCTGCTTGGCCAGGATCTGATTGAGGTAGTTTAGGCTTTTTATGCGAGGGTCCAGCTGATCAACGGACAGTCTGCGAATCGACGCGATGATCACGTTGACGCCATGCAATCTGGCTTTCGGTGCCACCATGGCAAGTTCGTCAACGATAATGATTGCTTTGGGATTGACACAGTTACCTGGATCCAAACCCATGGCTCCCTCGCCTCGTGTTACCAGCAATCGGATGTATCCATCGGATAAACCGGAAGCCTCAATGACTTCTTTAATCGATCTGACGATTTCGTCAGTTGAGATTGGTAACTCAAGATTTATTGCTTTGGCAGAATCCTGCAGTCGTACAAGATGCTGATAGAGTCTAAAGACCTGCTTTTGATAAAATCGTAAGCCTTCGAAAACGCCATCACCATAGAGTAAACCGTGATCTGCAACTGAAAGGGTTGCATCCTCGGCCGAACACATCAGACCATTGATTGAACAGGCATACATTAGAGATTCTCCTTAAGCGTCAGCATCAAATACATCTCTCAGCTTTTCATAGCCTGCCCCGAATCGAGCAAGCATTTCCTGGTTTAGGAATCGTGTCACCTTGGTGATGTAGACATCATGTTTTATGTAGTCCTCAGTAACTGTGACAAATGACTGGCTCCTGGACCATGCACCATCAACCGAGCCATCTTGCCTGTAACTGGCTATTAACACCGTGTTATCGGCGACCAGATTCAACCCCCGGCCACCCTTTTCCTGGTACAGGGTTTTTTCAACGGGATGGTGATAGGTCGCGCCGATAGTCTGTGTGGGTGCACCAAAGTGAACCAAGGCGATTTTTTTACCTTGAGATTCTGCATTCCGAAGATCTTCGGTTAGCCATTTGAGTTCTTCTGCCCAACAGGAAATCAATATGGAGTTTCTGGCCTGACGGATAATTTCATGAGACTTTGTAACTACCTGATCGTGGTCTGACAGAGGCCAGATGAAATCCCCGTCTGGTGTCTTATTCACTGCGTCAAGGAGTGGCTGCAATTCATTGGTTTGTGAGAATGTGGTTTCACGGACCTGTTGTAGAAAATCACCGGGATTAAGAGCGACATATGATTGAATCTGTTCATCGGCGGACGTGGTTGGCTGAACAACGCCTTTGACAATGAGCTTGTTGATTGTTTCGTAGATCTTGGAGGTAGGGATGGTTGACTTTTTTGCTACTTCATAAGCACTGGCGGGCTGGCAAGCCAGCAATCCCAGGTAGGCTTTTGCCTCATAACCTGTGAATCCCAGTTTCTGCATCAATTGAGTTGTTCTTTCTGCTAACACTGACCTGGCCTTTTCCTGGGGGTTAAAAAATAGTAACTACTAAGGTAGTTACTATTGATAGATGGCCATAGTAATGTATATCTGTAAGGATAATCAAGCGATATTCATCTTGTTTTCAGCCAGCTATCGGCGTTAGCAGGAAATGGACAAAAATTCCTATAAAAATTGCCAAACCAACCCAGTGGTTATTTAGAAAGGCCTCGAAGCAATTGGCGCGATCACGATCGGCGATTAGAAACTGCTGATAAATCAGTAACCCGGAGGCAACTGCAAGGCCAATATAGTAGGGCCAGCTGAGCTCAATCTGTCGTTCGACAATGTACATCGAGCCGATAAAGGTGAATTGCAGGATACCAATCATCAGCTTATCCATATCCGCAAACAGGATCGCTGTGGATTTAGTGCCTATCTTAAGATCATCGTCGCGATCGACCATGGCGTACTCAGTATCGTAACCCACCGTCCAGATGACATTGGCGATGGTCAGCAACCATGCCAGGTTAGGAATTTCGTTTCTGATTGCAGCAAAAGCCATTGGGATACCAAAAGAGAAAGCGACGCCCAATACGACCTGAGGCAGGTAAGTGAATCGTTTCATCCAGGGATAGATGGCCGCTATGATCGTCGCGATGAATGCGAGAACAAGCGTCAGGAGGTTCGTGGTGAGAACCAGAATCAAAGACAGAAACATCAGGATTGCTGCAAATATTATGGCTTCAGGCACAGAGAGATATCCTTGAGCCAATGGTCGGGAGGCAGTTCGTTTTACACTGATATCGAGATCTCGGTCCGCGATATCATTCACAATGCAGCCCGCTGATCGCGTTAGAACAGTACCCAGAGTAAACACGAGAAATAAATGCCAACCGGGAAACCCTTCAGCCGCGAACCAGAGACCCCACATGGTTGGCCATAACAACAGATAAATTCCGATCGGTTTGTCGAGTCGAGCCAGGGTGATGAAGTGCGGTATTTTGGGATAGAGCTGGGTAAGCAGTTGGTAGCCGTTCAAGAGCTTCTGGTATCTGTCCGATGCGAATCGTCGGCACCTGTCCAAAAGCTTTGTATAGGTTGTAAACAGATCTGCCACTTCTATCCCGTATTGTGCAAATCAGTTAGTATACGTGGCTTCGCCGACCCTTCAATCTCCTAATAGGGTTCCGAAGTTGTGGTAGTTCGTGAGAAGACACGAGAAGTCGTACGGGAAGTTAGTGGTTTAGAGATCAATGAGAAAATGGCAGTGCATTGTTTGTGGCTTTATTTATGATGAAGGCGAGGGACTTGAGTCTGAAGGTATTGCACCTGGTACATCCTGGGAGGATGTCTCAGAGGATTGGGTCTGCCCTGACTGCGGGGTGAGTAAATCAGATTTTGAGATGGTAGAGATGTAGTTCGAATAGCTCGTAATAAGAATAATGAGAAGGTAGCCACATGGACCAGAGTAACCTCACCCGAAATATCCTCATTGGTATGGGCCTCGGTATCTTGCTGGGATCGATGTTCTACGCCATGGAACTATCCGAGACCAATTTGCTTCGGGTATATCTTATCGAAGGGTTATTCGATATCGGCGGCAAAGTTTTTGTCATCAGCCTGAAACTCCTGGTTGTTCCCCTGGTTTTTGTGTCACTCGTTTGTGGCTCAAGTAATCTCGGGAGTGGCTCCAGCATGGGTCGAATTGGCATCAAGACAATTACCCTCTATCTAATTACCACCGCTATCGCGATTTCCCTTGCCCTTTTCGTCGCAACTCTTGTGCAACCCGGGGTGGGAATCAATCTGGATTCAACCTCTCAGTTTGTAGCCAAGGAAAGTCCATCGCTTAAAGACGTTATAATCAATATATTTCCCAACAATCCTATTAAGGCGATGGCCGAAGGCAATATGCTTCAGGTAATTGTATTTGCAATCCTGGTGGGAGTGGCCATTACTCGCTGTGGCGAAGCCGGTCTGCGGGTCAAGTCGCAAATGGAAGATTGGAATGAAGTTATCATGAATATGGTCATGATGTTGATGTCCGTCGCACCCTTTGGTGTATTTTGTCTTTTGGTCAGTCTGTTCTCCAATATGGGTTTTTCCACGATTGCCGATCTTATCAAGTACTTTCTTTGTGTAGCAGGCGTGCTGGTTCTGCATCTTATGCTGACTTACGGTTCCATGATCCGGATTTTGGGTCGACTGAGTCCAATCGCATTCTTAAAGCGTATGAGTCCGGTGATGGCTTATGCTTTTAGTACATCATCAAGCAACGCTACCTTACCTGTCACCCTTAGGACAGTAGAGCACAGGTTGGGTGTTCGAAACGAAGTGGCATCCTTCACTGTACCACTCGGTGCAACCATCAACATGGATGGAACAGCTATCATGCAAGGTGTTGCAACGGTATTCATCGCACAGGCGTTTAATGTCGACATTGGACTTTCGGGATATTTGATGGTGATTCTGACGGCGACACTCGCTTCAATCGGTACGGCTGGCGTACCGGGAGTTGGTCTAATTACTCTGGCGATGGTACTGCAGCAAGTGGGTCTTCCTGTGGAAGGAATTGCCCTGATTATAGGCGTCGACAGGCTACTCGATATGATGCGAACCGCCGTCAATGTCGTGGGAGATGGTACGGTTTCGACGATTGTTGCCAAGAGCGAAGGCAAATTCGATCAGGACGTCTTTGAAGCACCAGATCCTGCCTAAGCCCTACCCGGATCATTGTAGTTGATCTCGCTTAGACCTGACTCAGTTTTTCCGGCATCGTCAGCCATCTATCCATGATTGCAAAGGCTGTGGTTCTGTCGCTGGCTAGTAGGTCATCTGCCAGAAGCCGAACATCCTTTAGCATATGATTGTCTCTCAGCAGATCGGCCAGTTTGAATTGCATGGCACCTGATTGACGACTACCGAATAGTTCACCAGGACCACGAATCTGCAGGTCCTGCTCTGCGATGAAGAATCCATCCTGACTTTCACGCATCACGTTGAGTCGTTGTTTCGACAGTTCACCCAGTGGCGGATGGTATAGGAGGACACAAAAACTCTTAGTACTGCCTCGACCGATCCTGCCTCGAAGTTGGTGTAGTTGAGCCAGACCGAGTCGTTCAGGATTCTCAATTACCATCAGGCTGGCATTCGGAACGTCTACACCGACTTCAATAACGGTTGTAGCGACCAGGAGGTCGATACTCCCCATTTTAAACTCGCTCATCACCTTTGTCTTATCGTTGGCGGACATTCTGCCGTGAATCAGCCCGATCTCTATTTCCGGTAACAGTGAAGTGAGTTGCTCTGCAGTTGACTCAGCTGCCTGGCACTGAATAACTTCTGAATCGTCAATCAAGGTGCAAACCCAGTATGCCTGTGCACCGCTTGAGCAGGCCGATTCAATTCGATCAATGACTTCTTCTCGACGATTATCTGCAAGAACACTGGTGGTAATAGGGGAGCGCCCTGGTGGTAGCTCATCAATAACGGAGCAATCCATGTCTGCATAAAGGCTCATAGTCAGTGTGCGAGGAATCGGTGTTGCTGTCATTACAAGCTGATGGGGTAAGACACCGTTGTACTCACCTTTTTCTCTTAGGGCCAGTCTCTGGTGTACGCCGAATCGATGCTGTTCATCAATAATAACCAGGCCGAGATTCTTAAACACAACATCGTTCTGGAACAGGGCGTGGGTGCCAATCACAACCCTCGCATTGCCGTTGCCAATAATGCCTAAATGCTCTTCTCTTTTTTTGCCTTTGACTTTGCCGGATAACCATACGGTTTCGATGCCAAGGGGGTTCAGCCAGTTCGAGAAATTGATGAAATGTTGTTCAGCCAGAATCTCAGTTGGTGCCATGATAGCTGCCTGATACTGACTTTCTGATGCGTGAACGCTGGCCATTGCAGCGATAACGGTTTTTCCTGACCCAACATCACCCTGCAAGAGACGCAACATCGGTACTGATTTGTTCATGTCGAGGGAGATCTCTGATGCAACTTTAAGTTGGGCTTTAGTTAACTCAAAGCCGAATTCGGTGATCAGTTGTTTGTATGTTGAAGCTGGCATTGGTAGCGCTATTCCCTGAAGACTCAGCATTTCCTGCCGAATCAGTCGCATACTCAGATGGTGTGCCAGGAGTTCTTCAAAGGCCAGCCGCTTTTGTGCTGGATGAATTCCTTCCTGCAACTGTGAGAGTTCTATTTCGGGTGATGGATTGTGAACCAGGTCTATTGCGGTATTGATATCTACCTTACTCAGGAGTTGATGCTCGCTGCCCAGATTATGGAGTACCTTGCCCTCCGACATAAGTTGCAGAACCTGCTTTACCATGGTTCTGTAACGTTGTTGCGTGACACCTTCAGTTACGGGGTAGATGGGAGTTAGACGATCTTCAAGCATGTCGAGCTTT
>Ga0066838_10000021_pt1 | contig 44160 bp, 37 predicted proteins | sample ETNtaG_26_FD_66727 | JGI IMG/M metagenome (GOLD analysis project Ga0066838, IMG submission 66727) | Marine microbial and viral communities from oxygen minimum zone, Eastern Pacific Ocean - ETNP201302SV89 | ecosystem: Environmental > Aquatic > Marine > Oceanic | place: Pacific Ocean: Eastern...
AAAAATTCTCTAGCAATTACAGACCAACAATGGAAAGAGCGTCGTACAGCACCGGGTCCTTGGGCTGTTTTTGAAACAGATAAATTTATGTTGAATGTTCCTAGAAGTTGGATTTACGCATACGACAATGCAACATCTTTGATGCAAAATTGGGACAAGGCCATGGATGGTGTCTCAGAACTTCTCGGTTACCCACTCATTCGCAACCGCAAGGTTCTCTATATACAAGTAGATGTCTACGGAAGACATGGTGTATACGGTATTGGCTATCCTCAAATTAACAACCTTTACAATCCCTTGGATAAGACTAATGGTAATAAAGTGGCATGGTTTCTTCTAAATGAATCCCCTTCACGGGACCCGCTTTTTTGGGATACAGAATTTCACGAGCTTGGTCATGCACAGCTATTTCTGGGGTTTTCTGGAGAAGGTGAAGCAATCGTCAACTTCCCTCATGCCTATGTTATGAATGAAAAATTCGGAATTGACTTCGATAAGGCATTTCGTCAATCCAGAGGCGCGGCAAACTATACAGTAGATAATGCTGCCATACACTGGATGATTACGGAGAATTTCCGTAACGGCAATCCTATGGACAACTCCAACACCACCTTGGACGAATTCCGATATCAGGCTCGTGGTTACGCGAAATATGCTGATATCGCTCGCCTCTTCGGATGGCAAGCTTTGAAAAAATTCTTTTATCAGGAGAACATTGACTACAATGCTGGTAAACTTACTTGCTTTGAGGAAGCAATTTGTCGCGATGGGCTTACTCAGGTCGATAGCCGTATACTTAGGCTTTCAAAGGCAACTGATGCTAATGTTACGCCCCTGATTCACTTTTGGGGAGTTCATCCTGATAACTCAACCGCATTAGCACAAGCAATAACTTCTGCAGGTTTGGACAACTCAACACTTATTCGAGACAAACTTATCTTTTATGCAGGCATAGCTCCCGACAATAACTCGGAATTCAATAAACATTTCAATACTGTTTTCCCGAATAGTAAAGCCAGTGACTGTGCAAGTCAGCACTATGGATGTGGTTGGTACCATGCTTGGAGTGACAATTTTACCGAAATTCATGGCGAAAAAATCTCTTCCAGAGTCCAGAGTCTTCTAAATCAATATTTCCCTGGAACGACTCTCCCTTAAATCCCAAGTAAAATTTTTCCCATTAATCGCTATCGTATCATGGCGTATTCCAAGTAAAAAATAACATCCCTATACCCAACATCCTAAATTTGGTCCAATTTAAGGTACTCTCTGTACTTCACGAGTTCAAAAATTTTCATTACCAAGTCGGTATAAGCTTCCAAAATTTACAACCTTAGGATGGAAGTTCGATTTATATGAATCCCGATCTGTTAAGAAATATTAGAAGCATCGGAATCTTTTTACTATCAGCCACGATTCATCCGGACATCAAGCGAACTCTTGTGGCCATATCAAAACGAACCGGAATGACAGTCAGCCAGGTCACGGATGAAGTCCTCTACACAGATCTGATCGAGATGCAGGAGTTGGATGCTCCGGGATAGGTCCTCCTGGGTTTCACAAGACTCCTATCCTAAAATCATGGGACTCATGTACTTAGATGATCTAAGAAATATGATGCAAGCCACATTTAGAATTGAATTTTCAAGCACTTTTAAAACATATAATCCTGACGAATGAGCTGGACAAAAAAAATCTTGAACTATAGAAATATACGTTTCTTACACATGTATGTGTGGTTTAGAACCACATCAAAGTTTAGTTTAATTCATGGCTGAGACCAAACCCAGAAGAAAGCTTGCAGCAATCTTAGCTGCGGATGTTGTGGGTTTCAGCAAGATGATGGGCCAAAACGAGGATCGCACCTTAAATAATCTGAAATCCTGTCGTGCCATCACCGATGAATCCATTGAAAACCATCATGGACGAGTCTTCGGGAGTGCAGGAGATTCGATCATTGCTGAGTTTGCAAGTCCCGTGGATGCCATCCTGTCAGCAGTTGAGTTTCAGAAAAATCTGAGGGACCGTAATCAAGAATTAGATTTTGCTGACCAGATGCAGTTCCGTGTGGGTCTCAATCTCGGGGACGTGATTGTGGAAGGGGACAACCTTTATGGTGATGGAGTCAACGTTGCAGCACGCCTGGAAGCCCTTGCGGATCCAGGAGGAATCTGTGTTTCCGGAAAGTTCCACGAGGAGGTGCGTCGTAAGCTCGATCTGGGCTTCGTGAGCAAGGGGTCGCAGGAAATGAAGAACATTGAGGAACCGGTAACGACCTTTATGGTCGAACTCGGAAGTGTTTCCAACGTTCTGGAGTCCGTTTCAACTTCCCAAGGGATTACGGTAACAAATCCTCCTGCTGATCCGGTTGATGAATCCGATTTAAAACCAGAAACCAAGGTGCCTGCGATTGCGGTACTTCCCTTTACGAATATGGGAGGTGATCCTGAACAGGAATACTTTGCAGATGGCATCACCGAAGACATCATCACCAATCTGTCGCTATGGCGTACTTTTCCAGTGATTTCACGGAATTCCAGTTTTTCCTATCGGGGAAAATCACAAAACCTCAAACAGGTGGCTCTTGAACTCGGTGCACGATACATCGTCGAGGGGAGTGTTCGAAAAGGAGGAAATCGATTACGGATTACGGCTCAATTGATTGATGCCCAGGAGGATCACCACCTCTGGTCAGAAAAGTGGGATCGCACGCTGGAGGATATCTTCGATGTCCAGGATGAAGTCTCAGAAGCGATTGCAAGAAGGGTAACGCCCACGGTCACAGGCCATGAATTGAAAAGGCTGAGCCGTACTAGACCTCAAAACATGAATGCATGGGAAGAATACCTTCAGGGTTTGAAATTTTACAATGACCGAAATTATTCGGATCTTGACAATCAAGGGTTGACTGAAGCCCGTCTCCATTTTGAAAAGGCGATTGCTCTGGATGATACTCTTTCTGATGCTTATGCCTATTTGGCACTTTGCGGATTTTGGGATTTGGTGCACTTCACCACAGAGGATTCCAAGGCAACCCTGGAGATGATGAAGGTTCATGGACGGCAAGCTGAAACATTGAATCCTGAAAATCCCGTGGCATTGATCGGACTCGGGGCTCATTTTTTTTTCAGTGGCGATTTCCCAAATGCGTTAAATTATGCTGAAAGAGCTGTCCAGTTTAATCCTAGTTTTGCATTGAGTAATTGGTGGTTGGGCTTGATTCAAGCACATGCTGGTAAATTTCAGGAATCAGAGGGTTTTATCATGAAAGCATTTGAATTAAGTCCGGTTGACCCTGAATTGGAACGAATCTATGGTGCCTTGTACTGTTCCTATCTCGGACAGAAGAAATACCAAGAGGCTCTAGATGCCAGTGATAAGGCTTTGCAATATCATCCTGATCAAGGGCACATGCTGGGATGGAGAGCAGCAGCACTGGGCCATCTTGGAGTAGGAGAGGAAGCTAACTCTGCCTTGAATCGATACCTTGCCCTTCGGCCCAATCTGAAGACACGGGATGATTTTCGACGAATCTTTGTGCCGAATTCGATGCTGACCGATCCAATCATAGAAGGCCTGGTTAAAGCCGGATGGGAACCTGAGGATTAGCCAGGGTTCAAAATTTAATTCTGATTCCAATCAACCCATCTCAATCTCTCCTGAATCCTTCCTTTTGGGTTGTGAAGATCAGCTTGAGGCTTTCACAGAATCTCTTACAATTTTTATATTAAAAAGTTGGTTCTGTTGCCCCTCCGACTTTGTCTTTTCATTAACATTTTTAGTTTCCTATTTTCTCATGATCACGTCCCAAATCTTATTCATTGCCTTAAACGCCTACGTTGCCTACATGATCCTCAGCATTTAAGGATCAGAGATCCCTGCCTGTGACTTCGTCCAACTAAGTATTTTTTCGAAGTTGACACATCTCTGATACCCCCATAGGGTATAAATTCTGTTCAAAATTATTCTTTTTTTTCTTCGTACAGGATTTTATGGATTCAGTTTCTTTGCACCAAAACGGTCACGTTGAAGGGATCAGTGTAGGCGAATTGAAACTTGAAATCGAAGGAATGCACTGTGCGGGCTGTGTGAGTTCGGTCGAAAAGGCGTTGAGGGGGCTGGAAGGGGTGGAAACGGCAGAGGTCAATCTTCCCCTGAAACGCGGAAAGGTTGAATATGATCCAGCCAAAATTGAACCCGGAGCGATCGAAAGTGCCGTCAAACAGGCTGGATTTTCTTCCCGGAGAATGCTCGAACAGACTTCGGTTGAAGAGTCGATAGAATCAGACCAAAAGGAATTTCTGGAGACTCAAAGCCGTTTCCGAATCGCCCTCTTTTTTTCAGTTCCTTTGCTTTTGTTTGCGATGGGACCGATGCTGGGAATGCCTCTCCCCGGCTGGCTGATTCCAGAAAGTGGATCCAGATTGGGAAGCTGGATTCAATTGTTGCTCACTCTGCCGGTTTTGTTTGCTGGAAGGGATTTTTACCTCCGTGGTTTGCCTGCTCTATGGAAGAGACATCCGGACATGGATTCATTGGTTGCTTTGGGAACCCTTGCGGCCTTTGGTTACAGCAGCTGGAATCTCTTGATCGACGGTGGAATTTCTGGGCTCTATTTTGAAACTGCGGCACTGATCATCACCCTGATTCTGCTCGGAAGGATGCTCGAGTCCCGTAGTCGGAGAAGGGCTGTGGAATCGGTCCGTGCGTTGCTGAGACTCCGTCCCAAACAGGCGATGCTGCTGTCGGAAGAAGGGGAAACACCGATCGACATCGAATTGCTTCATCCTGGAGACCGGGTCCGGGTGCGCCCTGGCGAAACTCTGCCCGCCGATGGCTTGGTGGAAGAAGGTGCATCTGAAGTCGATGAATCGATGCTCACCGGTGAAAGTGTCCCCAGGTCCTGTTCGACAGGAGATGAAGTGACAGGCGGAACTCTTTGCGTCAATGGGATGCTCACCCTTCGTGTTCGGCGCATCGGGGAGGAATCTACCCTGGCACGAATCATCCGCATGGTCGAAGAGGCACAGTCGGGCAAGGCTCCTGTGGCAAGAATGGCCGACCGGGTGGCGGGAGTGTTCGTTCCTGTAGTACTGGTCCTGGCCTTGCTCACGGCATTAAGCTGGTGGCTGGCGGGTGCCGGAACGGAAATGGTTCTGACCCGGATGGTTGCCGTGCTGGTCATTGCCTGTCCTTGTGCTTTGGGACTGGCGACACCAATTGCGATCCTCGTCGGTACTGGCAGCGGAGCCCGTCACGGAATCCTTTTCCGCAATGCTGCCGCCTTGGAATCCCTTCAACGTCTCGACACGCTGATGTTTGATAAAACGGGAACCCTGACTTTGGGTAAACCCGTTCTCGAAGAAATCAATACTTGGAACGGTTGGACCGAATCCGAAGTCCTCCGCTTGGCAGCTGCAGCGGAAACCGGATCGGAGCATCCTTTCGGGAAGGCCATTGTGGAAGCGGCAAACTCCCGAAATATCACCTTCCCGAAACCCGAGTCCTTTGAGGCCTTGACCGGATCAGGTGTCAATGCAACCGTGGAAAACCAAAACCTCATCGTTGGTCGTCAGAACTACATTCTGGCAAAGGCTGAAAACAAACAACTTCCTGAAGGATGGGACGAAGGTGCTGAGGCCCAAACATCCGTTTGGATGCTCGTTGATGGAACCCTGGCTGCATGCATGAGTTTCCAGGACCTGCCACGCCCCGAAAGCAAGGAGGCCGTAGCAAAATTGCGTTCAATGGGGCTGAATCCTGTGATGCTGACCGGAGACCGTTTGGAGGTGGCGGAATATCTGGCCCACGAAGCAGGCTTGGATGAAATCAGAGCGGGTCTGCTTCCCCAGGACAAAGTCAATGTCCTCAAAGAATATCAGACATTAGGACACCGAGTGGGGATGGTGGGGGATGGAATCAACGATGCTCCTGCACTGGCCACGGCAGACGTTGGTATTGGAATGGGATCAGGAACGGATGTGGCACTGGAAACCGCAGACGTGGTATTGATGAAAAACAATCTTAGTCATCTCGCAGATGCTTTCCGCCTCAGTCGTGCCACATTGCTCAACATCCGCCAGAACCTTTTCTGGGCATTTGCCTACAACGTGCTTGGCATCCCAGTAGCAGCCGGGGTGCTTATTCCCTTTGGAGGCCCTGCTCTGCATCCGGTGCTTGCTGCGGCAGCAATGGCACTCAGTTCGGTCTCAGTTGTTAGCAATGCCCTGCGTCTAAAAAATTTTCGTTTTGCTCAAGCTTCCTGAAATAAAATATTCTTGTCATTCTTTATTTTGATCAAACCATTTCAACTGTGGATTTTTGTGACATCCATCCAGTTTGAGCAACAATAAAGAACCTGCTTGTCCCCTCCTTACTCCTCCAAAAAAATTCTGGTCGCCGATCCGTTGATGATCCAGCGAAAACCACTGGTCCATCTGCTTGCAAAACTCGGATTTCCTCTTGCAAGTGAAGCGGAAAATGGTTCACAAGCACTGATCCTGCTCAAAAGTGAACCCCACGAAGGTCTGATCTGTTCTCCTCATTTGGAAAATCCAGATGGTCTTTCTTTGTTAAAAAGGATCCGTGAAAGTCCCGAATTGGGAAAACTGAAAGTGATGATGTATTTCGAAGATGAAGACGACGACAAAATCGTCTCTGCCACTCGGGCCGGACTGGATGGTTACTTGGTCTTTCCATTTAAAGAGAAAGACTTGGAGACGATGTTAAAAAAAATCTGGTGATCAACGCTGTAATCATTCAATTCATCCCCATATAAGCCTCAATAATTTTTGAATCCTTTTTCGCATCCTCTGCTCTACCAACCCAGACACTTCTTCCGGATTCCAGAATGCATACTCTGTCTGAGACTTCCAGTGCCTTGTGTGTGTTCTGTTCAACAATCAACAAGGTCATTCCCTGATTCTTCAATTGTTGAATCACTCGGTAACATTGATCGACCATTTTTGGCATTAAGCCTAAAGAGAGTTCATCAATGAGTAACAAACGTGGTTCAGCCATCAGAGCCCTACCGATTGCCAACATCTGCTGTTCTCCTCCTGAAAGCGAACCAGCCAACTGTTCGAGACGTTCATAAAGTCTTGGGAATAGTTCCATTACCTTTTCACGGTTTTTTCGATAGCTTTGATCTGATTTGTGATACCCTCCAATTTTCAAATTTTCTTCCGTGCTCAAATCCGGGAACAGACGCCTTCCTTCAGGAACCAGAGCAATACCCAACCTTACTCGTTTTTTCAAAGCAACGGGGTTCAGTTCATTTCCTTCAAACAGTATTCTGCCTTCCTGAACGTTGACATGTCCTGCGATGCTCATCATGGTTGATGATTTACCTGCGCCATTCGGCCCGATCAGGGCGTTTACCGATCCTTCTTCTATTTTGAGATTCAGTGAATGGACGGCCCTGAAAGGTCCGTATCCGCAAGAAAGATTTTCAAGGATTAACATGGAGTTCCTTGCCTAAATAAGCTTCTTGAACGTGGGATTGACTTAAAACAGACTTTGGGCTTCCTTCTGCCAGTAACCTCCCGTTGTCGAGAACAACCAATCTGGAACAAATGCGCATCACCTCTCGGAGATTATGTTCAATGAGAATCATGCTTTGTCCCTGTTGGTTCAATTGACTCAAAGTATCAGCCAATTTTTCGGCCTCACGTTGATTCAAACCCGCCAAAGGTTCATCAAGGATCAATATCTTAGGGTCGATCGCCATAGCACGTGCTACTTCCAGTCTTTTCAAATACCCCAATGGAGCTTTTTCAGGCATCTCCATTGCCATATCAGCAATTCCTAATCGCTCGAGTAAAGTCAATGCCCGTTGCTTTTCCTGAATGCGGGACTTGATGAAAAGTGTTTTCCATGGTTTTTCCGTTTTATGGTAACCAGCAGCAAAGACGACATTGTCCAGAAAACTCATGGATTTGAATGGACGAACCAATTGTTGAGACATGCTGATTCCCAGTTTAACCCTCTGGTAGACGGGCAAGCCTGAAATTTTTAATCCTGACAGTTCGACATGACCTGTTTTTGAATCATTGATTCCAGTGACATACCTCATCAATGTTGTTTTTCCTGCTCCATTGGGGCCAATCAATCCAAGAAGATCCTCCTGGTCCAGATGAAATGATACTTCTTGGAGGGCTTTTACTCCTCCAAATTGGATCGTTGCCGAATGGACCTGCAATAGGTGGTTCATAGAAAAAGTATGAGGATGGTCTTACGTGAGTTTCTTTCTGAAAAAGCTAAAGATATTGAAGCATAGTGCAGACAATCCACCCGGACTAAAACGCATCACTGAAAAAAGCAGAAGTCCATAAACCAGGAGTTTGTAATCCTCAATGAACTGGAACCAGAGAGGCAGGACACTGAGAACGGCCGAAGCAATTACGACCCCCCAAACTGAACCGATTCCACCAATGACTACCATGGAAAGCACGGTGATGGATTCAACAAATCCAAAACTATCCGGGTCGATGAAGCGAATATTGTGGGCATAAAGCCCACCCGCTAAGCCTGCCAAAGAAGTACCTATTGCAAATGCGATCAGTTTGAATTGGGTCACATCGAGTCCCAGCATCCCAGCTGTGTCTTCATCATCTGCAACGGCATCAAATGCGAAACCAAGCCAACTCCGTTTCATGTAGAGACTCAAATATACCACCAGTGCGGCACATCCCATCACAAAAAGCAGGAATCCAATCCGTCCTAGACCTGGATCTGGAATTCCAGAAATCCCCATTTCGCCTCCAAGTGCATCCTGTTGTCGAACAATTCCAAGAAAGAGGAATCCAACACCCATGGTGGTGATGGCAAGGAAATCGTGTCGCACCCGAAGACTGCACAAGCCAACAAAAATACCTGCAATGCCTGCAGTCAACATTCCCGCTGCCAATGAGGGAAAGAAAGGGAGTCCATTCTTGGTCATCAGTGCGGATGTGTATGCGCCGATGCCCATGAATGCAGCATGTCCAAGACTGATCTGTCCACAGAAGCCCGTGATCAGGTTCAGACTCAATCCTGCCGTGATACTGATCCCCATTACGATTAACAGGCTTATTTCGTATGCCATCATGTTCTCTGAAAGAGGCCTTGTGGGCGGATCATCAAAGCAATGATCAAAAAAACAAATGCAATGGAATCTCGGTCCAGCAAATCATCCAGATAGATGGTTCCATAGCTTTCGATGATTCCCAGGAGAATTGCTGCAATTAAAGTCCCGCGTACATTTCCTAAACCTCCGAGCACAATGATCGCCAACATCTTGTAGCTTGGAACACTCCCCATGGTAGGTTCGACGAGGTTGTTCAATACGGCCATCATGCAGCCTGAAGCCGCTGCTAAAGAAGATCCGATGAAAAAATTGAGGTAACGTACCTGGATGATGTCGACTCCAAAAGAAGAAGCAATTTCCGGATCAGTCACGGTTGCTTTCCATGCGAGTCCAAGTTTTGTCCTGTTGGCCAAAAAAGCAAGAATTGCAACAAAACCCACACTCATGAGCATGGTTAGCCACTCTGCCTGTTTGAGGCTGACCTGCAAAAAAGGCAGGGGTTCTTGGAGAGGAAGTTCCGTAAATGAAAGTCCGTAGGCTCCAAAAAAAATGCGGAACAGTTCCTCCATCGCGATGAAAAGACCAATAGAGGCAATGAGAGGAACAAAAGGAGGTTGATCCAGAATCGGTTGGTAACAGATTCGGTAGATGAGCATTCCTGTAATCCCAACGAGGAGCATCGATGCCAATACTGCTAAGAGGAAACTGCCGGTTTGATTTGTGAGGATGACGCAAATGTATCCGCCCAGGGTGAACAATCCTGCGTGGGCAACATGAAGGATACGAAGCAGGCCGTATACCAGAGTCAGTCCGACTGCGATTAATCCGTAGATGCTGCCTTGAAGCAGGCCTTGGACGAGTAGTTCAACAAAAAGCATGTCCCGCAGAAACGCAGGGGAAAAAGAAGTGCAGGCGGGTATTCATGAGAGAAAACTGTTTCCCGCCTGCATGGAAGATGGATCTAAATCAACGGGTAGGTGGTGCCAATAGAGTTTGATCTCTGATTTCGGAATGATAATGGAAATTCCCGCCCCGAACTACCTGTACCTGCACATTTTTCTGAACTTCTCCCAAACTGTTAAAAGAAATGGTTCCGGTTGATGCTACCAGACTGGTTTCTGCAATGGCATCCCGTATGGCTGCAGGGTTTGTTGTACCTGCCTTTTTCATTGCAGCAACAAGCACTTTCATTGCTGTGTGTCCTGATGCTGCAACCATGTCAACTTTGTGACCTGCCATGGCCTCGAATTCTTTGATGAAAGAACGTGTTTCTGAGGAAGTTGAATCACGGTCGAGGGAAGTGGTGATGATAGTACCTTCCGATGCTTTTCCAGCAATTTTAATGAACTGTGCTGAATCGTAGCCTTCCTGTCCGATCACTGGTGCCGTGATGCCTGCTGCCCGAAGTTGGCTTACTAAGGGACCGGCTGTAAAGAAATAACCTGTGGCATAGATCGCTTCCGGGTTGTCTGCTTTGACTTTGGCGACAATTGGTCCGAATTGTCGGTCTTTGATGGAATATTCATATTCATTGACAACCTGAACATTGAACTGACCTGCGGCTTCTTTGAACCCTGCAGCAAGAGATTTCCCAAAATCATTTTTAAGAGTTATGAGAACAATCCGCTTTCGTTGAAGGGTGGCTCCGACCAACTTTGCTCCTGCCCTTCCCTGAACTTCTCCCATGAATGAAGTTCTGAAAACATAATTTCCTGCACGAGTGATGTCAGGGTGAACGGCATAAGCAGAAATATAGGGTATGCCAGCAGCTTGAAACACACCTGCAGCAGCTCGTGTGGAGCCTGAATAACTTCCTGATATCGCTGCTTTGACGTTATCTTTCTCAATCAGTTTGTTGGCAATTGGAACAGCTTGTTTGGGAGATGCCTGATCGTCATAGACCACGAGCTCAATCATTTTTCCATTGATTCCACCAGCTTGATTGGCTTGCTCTACCGCAAGTTTTGCCCCATTCAAAGCAGATTTCCCATCTGCTGCGGCAAAACCTGTCAAAGGAACATTGAATCCAATTTTTACAGAATCTGCGTTTACGTCACCCAGAGAAATGAATGAGAACAAAGCACAGGTCAAGAAAACAGTTAGGTTTTTTTTATTCATAGATTTCCTTAATTTTTAGGGGTTTTAGTGCTGATATTGATAGGATTGTCACAAAATATTTCTAATTCCGCTCAGGGGCGTTAGTCAAGTTAAGCTTTAAGATGAATCCGCCACCGTTTTCTGGGTTTGGATTCCAAGACCCTCGACACCAAGGCGGATAATTTGCCCAGGGCGTAGGTAGACTGGTTCTGGTTTTTGCCCCATACCCACACCAGGAGGAGTCCCCGTGGAGATGACATCTCCGGTTTGTAGGGTGAAGAATTGACTGAGATAATGAATCAGGAAAGCCACTCCATAAACCATCGTTTTAGTGGTTCCGTTCTGATAGCGTTTGCCGTCAACCTCCAGCCACATATCCAAATTTTGAGGATCTCCAGCTTCATCAGGGGTCACAAGCCAGGGGCCGATTGGACCAAAGGTATCGCAGCTTTTTCCTTTGACCCATTGACCATGTCGTTCGATCTGGAATTCTCGTTCGGACACGTCATTGATCACACAGTAACCCGCGACATGATCCAGAGATGAGGCTTCTTCGACATACTTGGCGGGTTTACCGATCACCACCCCGAGTTCAACTTCCCAATCGGTTTTGACTGAGTTTCTGGGAATGACGATGTCGTCATCCGGCCCGCAGACGGCACTGGTGGCTTTGGAAAAGATGATCGGTTCTGGAGGAACCTTGGCACCAGTTTCTTCAGCATGATCAGAATAATTGAGACCAATGCAAATGAATTTACCTATTCCAGTGACACAGGAACCCATACGCGGTGAACCTTCGACAGCAGGCAATGAATTGCTGTCAAGTTTTTTCAGTTTTTCCAGGCCTTCTGGAAGGAGGGAGGCACCACCAATATCGTCGACCACTCCAGCGAGGTCCCGGATGGTTCCATTGTCATCGAGCATCCCGGGTTTTTCCTGTCCAGGGTTTCCATATCTGAGTAATTTCATAATTGGTTTTTTTGTTAAATTAAATGGTCATTCCGCCGTCAATGCTCCAGGCCACACCAGTGGTGTAGGCAGATTCTTCGGAAGCAAGGTAAACGGCCAGGGCCGCGATTTCTTCAGGTTTACCGATCCGCCCCATCGGTTGTCGGGCGATGAAAGCAGCTCGGACTTCTTCCAGAGTCCCGTCCTGGGCTTCCATCCGTTCCTGAAGGGAAGGAGATTCCACCGTGGCGGGACAAATCGCATTACAGCGGATGCCCTGCCGGACAAAATCTGCAGCCACCGATTTGGTCAATCCGATCACTGCAGCCTTACTGGTTCCGTAGGCAAAACGGTTTGGGACGCCTTTGACGTTGGAAGCCACCGAAGCCATATTCACGATGCTCCCTCCTCCTGCAGCGAGCATCGCCGGCAGGAAGGCCTGGATCATGCGGTACATGGAACGGACATTAAGGTCCATCGAAATGTCCCAGTCTGCCTCACCGCATTCCAGCAGGGTCCCATGGTGAACGAATCCGGCGCAGTTGAAGAGAATATCCAGCGCGCCTCTTTCCCCAGCCAGTGATTCGATTGCATTACGGTCCGTTACATCCAGCAGTTGCGTTTCAATTCCTGGAGATTCTGCAGCCAGGGTCTTGAGGCTTTCCGAGTTGATGTCAGTGGCCAATACCTTTGCCCCTTCACGGGCATATGCGAGGGCGCTCGCCCGCCCGATCCCCTGCCCTGCGGCAGTGATGAGGGCATTTTTACCTTCCAGTCTTCCTGGCATAGTTCCTTTCAATTTAAACGGTAGATGCGTTCTGCGTTGTCATGAAGCAGTTTGCGCTGAAGATTTTCCGGTCTGGACGCGATGATCCTTCTCAAGGAAGTGATCCATTCTCCAAGGGGTGCTCCCAGGGTGCAAACCGGCCAGTCACCACCCCAAAAAACACGATCCTCACCGAATTGGTCGAGGCAATGATCGATTGTCGGCGCAAGGGTTTCATCACCCCATCCTGGTTTGGCCCTGGCGATGATTCCTGAAATCTTGCAAAAAGTATTGGGTAGATCCGCCATCCGGCTGATGGCATCCTTCCACTGTCCTGCTGTGTGAGCGAAAAGGTTGTCTTTATCAGGCGCGGAAATATCAACTCCCTGGACAATTTGAGGGTCGGCATTTCCACAATGGTCAAGGATCATTATGGTTTCGGGACAGGCTTTTGCCAGTTCGATCCCATCTTCCAATTCAGCAGGTCGAAGACAGATATCAAAGCTCCACCCCAATTCTCCAAGTTTTCTGACTCCCTGGATGAATTCCTGCTTGAGACAGGTTCCTCGTGGAATATCAGGGTTATGAAGAACCCTGCGTAGTCCACGGATCCAAGGGTTGTTCCGGTTGTTGCTGATGAAAGCTTCCAGGTCTGGCCCCCCCGGGCCGGCACAAAATACGGCGGCTTGCATCGGATTCGAATCATCACTGCAGATTTCATTGATAAATTCCACTTCACGCTGGCGGTGATGTTGATGGGCATCCACTTCCATGTAAACTGTTTTGCTCACGTTTTGTCCCTCTGATGCTTCGAGGTAGTCGGACATCAGAAAGTTTTTGTTGAGTTGAGGAATCCCTCCAGTCCAGGGAAGTTCAAGGTGTGACAGGTCCCATAGGTGCTGGTGTGTGTCAATCAGTGGTAGCATCGGTTATCATCAATAATTCTAGAGATCATCAAAGAAGGTTGCTCATTATGTTAAGATATCAGATGTTCCGTCAAGCCATTTGGACTGCAATCCGGTTTGTCTGCGAATCATCGTTTTGAACTACAGAAGGAACGGATCGAATGCAACAAAACGGGTGTAATGAATCCGGAGAAAGCCATCTGAAATTAAAGAATAATTCACTCAGGGAAGGAAACAAAAAATGACGATCAGCAACCGAATGGGAGGAAAAATTCTTGCCGACGGACTGAAAGCACAGGGAGTAGAACTGATTTTTGGTGTTCCAGGGGAAAGCTACCTCGCTTTGCTGGATGGACTCTATGATCAGCGGGAGACGATCCGTTTCATCACCTGTCGCCAGGAAGGTGGAGCGGCAAACATGGCGGAGGCCTATGGAAAACTTACCGGCCAACCAGGAATCTGTGTTGTGACTCGTGGGCCAGGAGCAGCAAATGCCAGCATCGGACTCCATACTGCTTTTCAAGATTCAACACCGATGCTATTGCTGGTGGGACAGGTGGGCCGGCAGATGCAAGACCGTGAAGCATTTCAGGAAGTGAATCATGGTATTTTTTTCAGTGAGATGAGCAAATGGTCTGCAGAAATACGTGATCCGTCCCGGATTCCGGAATACCTCAACCATGCGTTTCATTCGGCTTTATCAGGTCGTCCTGGGCCAGTGGTGCTTTCACTGCCGGAAGACATGCTGAGGGAGGAAGCGGAGGTGGAGGATGCTCCTCCTGCGATTCCTGTTCAACCAGCACCGGCGCCTGAGCAAATAAAACAGATCAGGGAAATGCTGCTCGAAGCCGAGAGTCCGCTGATGGTGCTCGGGGGAGGTGGATGGAACCATGAGGCCTGCCGAATTCACACATTGTTTGCGGATCAACAGGATCTGCCGGTGGCTGTTTCCTTCCGTTGCCAGGACCGGATGGACAATGACCACCGCTGTTACATTGGTGATCTGGGCATCGGGCCGAATCCCAAACTACATCAGTTGGTCCAGGATTCTGATCTTTTGATCGTGGTAGGAGCAAGGATGGGAGAGATGACCACAGGAGGCTATCGTCTGATGGGAATTCCTGTTCCCAACCAGAAACTGGTCCACATCCATCCCGGAGCAGATGAACTGGGCCGGGTCTATCGTGCTGATCTGCCGATCAATGCTTCTGTTCAGCAATTTGCCCAGGCCTTGAGTCAACTCGAAACGGTTCCTTCAGAAGGTTGGAGGGAGAGGACAGCAAAAGCCAGGCAATCTTATGAAGCTTTTCAGCAACCTCCAGAAGCCCCAGGGAACGTGAATTTTGCAGACGTGGTTCGTCACCTGAGTGAGGCTCTTCCTGCCGATGCGATCATCACCAATGGTGCCGGAATCTACTCTTCCTGGGGTCACCGTTTTTACCGATTCCATAAATTTCCATCACAGTTGGGGCCGACCAGCGGAGCGATGGGCTATGGAATGCCGGCTGCCATTTCGGCCAAACTAGTCTTCCCGGAAAGGGAAGTGGTATGCCTGGCAGGAGACGGATGTTTTATGATGAACGGGCAGGAAATGGCAACTGCAGTTCAGTATGGATTGAACCTGATTGTGCTGGTCATCAACAATGGAATGCTCGGCACGATCCGCATGCATCAGGAAAAAAGCTACCCCCGCCGTGTTCATGGAACGGCCTTGCACAACCCGGATTTTGCTGCTCTGGCCCGTGCTTATGGGGCCTTTGGAGCAAAAGTTGAGAAGACTTCGGATTTTCCGGATCTTCTTGCTGAGGCCCGAAAAGCTGGGAGGCCTGCATTGTTGGAAGTGGTTGTGGATCCGGAAGCCCTGACTCCCAATGCCAGCCTTTCCGAAATCCGGAACCATGCGCTGAAAAACTAGAACTGAAGTGCTTGAATCAATTCAGAAGTAAAAACGCGCGCTTTTTCCTGAGGAGTAGGAGTAATCATCACGTACATGAACTTCAGTTTGGACACTGTCTTCTGGAAGTTCTGTGATAAAACGTGATCGTCCATTCATACCTGCCCCATAGCCTGAAGACATGACCGGGGCACAAATCACCAGGTAGCGCTTGGCCCGAGTCATCGCCACATAAAACAGACGTCGTTCCTCCTCCAGTTGTTCCATCGTGTCGAGGGATCGCTGGTGGGGGAACTGCCCCTCTGTCAGACCAATGACGAAAACCGCATTCCATTCGAGTCCCTTTGCCTGATGGATCGTGGTCAACGTCAGTGTTTCCTGATCCTGATCGTCGGCTTCCTGGTCGGTGACAATGCTTGAACCGACCAGAGAAAGTTCATTGAGAAATCCTTCAAGGGAGCGGTAATTGGCAGAAAATTCCTGTAAATAATGGACGTCATTTTCCCTGAGTGAGGCATTCTCAAACTCGCTGTACATCACCTCACGGTAAAAATCCCGGTAGACGATCCCGATCATTTCGGAAGGCGTGAGATCATCCCGCAAAAGATTCCTTAGACAGCCCGTCATTGTCTGCCACTCTTCACGGCTTTTTGCAGGAATCAGTTTCTGGAGGGATTCATTTTCCTGGGTCAGCCGGACTGCCTGCTGTTCACGAAAAACCTGGAAGATACGATTGGCGGTTGTGTTGCCAATGCCCGGCAGCATCCGAAGCAGTCTCATCCACGCAATTTCGTCCAGGGGATTGTAAAGCACCTTGAGAAATGCAGTGAGGTCCTTGATGTGGGCCTGTTCGAAAAACTTCACTCCGGAATGAACCATGAACGGAATGCCTGCTTGGGTCAGAACGACCTGAAGCACCGCAGACTGAACATGGTTGCGGTAAAGCACACTCATTTCATCGAGCGACAAGCCTTCATCCCGTAGGGCCAGCAACTGGTTCAGTACCACCTCGGCTTCATCCGAGGAATCCCAGAGTTGATGCACCACCGGTTTTTCTCCGGAGGGGAGTTCACTGAAGAGGTTCTTTTCGAACTGACGGGTGTTGTGATTGATGCTCTGGTTTGCGGCATCCAGGATTTCGGGACTGCTCCGGTAGTTTTGTTCAAGGTGATAAACTTTGGCATTATTTTTTTCCGGAAATTCGAGGATGTTCCGAAAATCTGCTCCACGCCAACTGTAGATCGACTGGGCATCATCTCCGACCACCATCAGGTTCTGATGGGGTTTGGCGAGTTCTTCAAGGATACTGGCCTGGATATGATTGGTGTCCTGGTATTCATCAACGAGGATGTATTGGAGTTGTTTCTTGAGGGAAAGCCCTTCGCCGTATTTCAAAAGCAATTCAAGCCAATTTTCAAGCAAATCGTCAAAATCCATCGATTGAGAAGCCCGCTTTTTTTCGCGGTAGCGACCGAGGATCAGGAGCAGTTCCTCAAGGTAATTCTCAAGGTGGGGATATTCGAGCGAGATCAGTTCGTTGAGATTGAAATGACGTTTGACATAGTTGCTTTGCATCACGCTTTCGCGGGTACAATTTCGGTTGAAGGCCAGGGAGAAGACGCTGGAAAGTACGGATGGTTTCGGGAAATTCCGTCCAGGCTTACCAATCTTTTCTGCAATCGCGGCACGGATGAGATCCCGTGAATCGGAGGCATCCAAGATGCTGAACTGATTTTCATAATGCAGCATTTTTGCACTCCGGCGCAAAAACCGGCTGGCCATGCTGTGGAAGGTTCCATTCAGAATTTTTTGCTGATCCGGTTCGACTCCCTGTTGCCTGGCCGCCCTCAAAGCCATTTCTCGCGCGGCCTTGTTGGTGAAGGTCAGCAATAGGATGGAGGAGGCCGGGACCCCGGAATGGATCAGATGAGCAACCCGCTGGGTTACAACCCGTGTTTTTCCACTTCCAGCACCGGCTATCACCAGTGCCGGGCCATCACGGTGTTCGACGATGTGCTGTTGATCAGGGTTCAGCGGGATTGGCATGGAAAAACTTTCATTCACGTTAAAGACTCCCAAATTGAGTCAATTGAATGTAGCATTTTGAATCCTGCTTGAGAACTGCAGCTTCTATTTTGAATTCCATCGAATGCCATGAATTCCATAAATCAGTTTGAAACCCTGATCCTTAAAATCCTCGAAAGCGACCCCCAGCTTCTGGTGGCAGCTTCGGTTGTTCTGTTGGTGCTGATTGTGATCGGCGTGTTTTTTGTGAGTACCCTGAGGAAACTGTTCTCTGACGAAAGCCAGGCTCCCCCACTCAGTGAAAAAGACCGGCTTAAAAAACTCGAGGAACTTGCTAAAGAAGAGGAAACACTCCGGGAACAGAGAAACGAAGCCAAACTTCAGAAAATCAGTGAGAAAGAGGACAGTGCAAAATTAGAGCTCCAGGAACAGGAAGCTCAACTGCGAGAAAGGCAGATCCTTCAGCGGGAAATCAAAGCCGAGGAAGAGGAAGAAATCGACGACTCTCCTTCTGGGCTGCTGGAACAACTGAAGCAGGGAGTTAGGAAAACACGCGAACAGTTTCTTCAAAGTCTTGGAGAGACACTCCAGGGGAAGAAGGAGATTGACGAAGAACTGCTCGATGATCTTGAGGAAGTCCTGCTTGGTGCTGACCTGGGACCTGAAACCTGTCAACGGGTGATTGAAGTCATCACTGAAAAAGTGGAACGCAAGGAACTCAAGGATCCGGAAGTCCTCCAGCAGACAATCAAATCAGAAATCAGTTCCATCATGGACAAGCAGTATCCCGAGGTTGGAACGAAGGACACGAAACCCCTGGTGCTGTTGATGGTAGGGGTCAACGGTGTTGGAAAAACCACGACCATCGGGAAAATTGCTGCTCAGTATGTGGACGAAGGAAAAAAGGTACTGCTTGGAGCAGGAGACACCTTCCGGGCTGCAGCCATTGAGCAACTCCAGCAATGGGCGGATCGTGCAGGTTGTGACATCGTTTCCAAAGAAGCCGGCAGCGATCCTTCCTCGGTGATGTACGAAACGGTTAGCAGAGCCGTCGCAGAAGCTTATGACGTGGTCATATGTGATACCGCCGGAAGGCTGCACACCAAGAAAAACCTGATGGAGGAGTTGAAGAAAATGGTGCGTGTCATCCGAAAGAAAATTCCGGAAGCCCCCCACCAGATCCTGCTGGTCCTGGATGCCAGTACGGGGCAGAACGCGATCTTCCAAACCCGAGAATTCTTGGAGGCCACCGAACTGACAGGACTCGTAATCACTAAACTCGACGGCACCTCCAAAGGCGGTGTGATCATCGGCATCGTCAATGAGTTCGACATCCCGGTCCGTTACATCGGCATTGGAGAACAAATCCGTGACCTGCGTCCTTTCGATCCCAAAGCTTTTGCTGATTCTTTGTTTGAATAGAAGGGATTGATAGATATGAGATTGGTTTTAAACCCGATAGCGCAGATGCAGCAGCCAGGCGATGAGTGTGAAAAGGCCTATGCTTCCCCAGCTTGCAGAAAAGGGATGTAGTTCCCCCGCGTCTCCGAGGGCCAGTAGGATTTGGTTCAGGATCCAGAATAGGATTGCCAAAAGGCAGCTCAACGCCAGCGATTCTGCACCCATTCCTTTGCGACTATGTGAGGTGGAAAGGGCCAATCCTAGAAAGACCATAATAAAAAGTTGGAAGGGGAAGGCCGATTTCTGAAAAAATGCGACACGGTGGCGTGTCACATCCTGTCCCTCATTTCGTCGGTTTTCGATCTCATCTCTAAGATCCAAAAAGGGAAGATTTCTTGGGGAAATCGCCTTTTCATATTTCAGTGAAGGAACCTCTTCCATTTTGAGATTCAGCTGTTCCAAATTTTCATACTTCAGGTGGTTATCCGAGAAAAGGTATTGCTCCAGATCTTGGAAATTCCATGAGGTTTTTTGTTGCTCTCCCCTTTCAATCGCTGTACGCTCAACCATTCTGTAGGGTTCAGTTTGCCATTGAAAAAGGGTGACCGATTGCAGTTTTCCTTTTTCAGGAAGTTTTCCGAAAAAATAAAGCCGGTTATCGGGAGCAACCTTCCAGATGGGTTGAAGTTTGATGGTTGAATCGGTTTCCGCCCACTGTCGGTGCATCCAAACGTAGAGGTAATTCTGGCCCACATAAGTGGATGCAGCAATCAGCAGGGTGATCAACAGAAGCGGCCAGGCCAGATTCCAGGGGCCGACTCCTGAAGATCGGATTGCAAGAAGTTCTGAAGTACGGTTGAAGGTGCTAAAGGTGGTGATGGTTGCCAGAAGGACGGTAATCGGGATCGTGAATTCCAAAAGCTGGGGCAACATCAGGGCTGTAATGCGAAGAAAACGCAGAAAACCCTCCCAGTCTTCGAAAATAATAGTGAGACTGCTGAAAACATTACCAATGAAGATTATGATCAGGAAGGCACCTAAAAAAAGGATAAAGAACCTTGTGAATTCACCCGCAAGATATCTGGAGATCATCTAAAATTTCTGAATTTAGTGATTTTGTTCAAAAGACTATCTTAAACGAAAAAAGCATAATCTTCATGGTCAATACCTGACAGAAGGGATTTTGAGAATGCCTCAAAGGATTAGTTTAATTCAGATGCTGAGGAATCAATAAATGTTTTGGAATCTGATTTATACTCCAAAAAAGAAAATAAAACCTCTCCGGGCAAGATTCAAAATGATAAGCACATTTTGAATCTTGAATTGATGAACCAGCACGTTTAGCCTGAGGGGAACAGAAACAAAGAAAGGGAATTGGATACTTGGAATTTGCTTTGCATAGGATGAGTTACCCTATTCAGTTAAAGCGGCATCATGGAAGGAAGGTATCTTCCAGGTGTCGGAGTTACAGGAAATTCCATGTCCAAATCGATACTTGTCCTGGAACAAAATCCGGAAATCCAGGGACTGATTGCTTCAAGTCTGAATCCGGACAGCATAGAAATTCATCAGGAATCAAACCCTGAATCCTTCTTGAGCAAGGCCATTGAGCTGAGGCCTGACCTGATCTTTGTTGGCAACTCGGAACAGATTCGGAGTTATGAAACTTGTCGTGGAATCAGAGCGGAGGAAGCATTTGACAAGACTCCCTTGGTATTGCTTGCGAAAGGCTCAGATGCTGATGAAGATCCAGAAACCTTGGCTGAGATAGGAATTGACGATCGGATTCTGAAACCCTTTGATGCCTTCAAACTCAAACAGCAACTTAGAAAACATCTCTCCCTGAAACAACCTTTACTGGAAAGCACCGAGGATTCTGGTAGATTAAGACAATTAGAACTTTTTGATTCGGAAATGACGGGGTTGATGGATGAAATACAAAACTCCGATCACCAGAACGTAATAGAACCTAGTTTAGAAAATGAAGAACCAGAATATGGGCTCACCAACAGGAATATTGAGGAAATTGCCATGAGTGCAGCAAACACACGTCCAACCGGCAGTTCCCAAAACATGGAAATCACGGATGCCAGCGAAATGGATTCGCTGATGCTCGATGATGATCTGGGAGATCTCTCGATTTCCCTTGAACCTTTAACCGAAGAGGAATTGCAGATGGATCAGCAAACACCATCGGTTCAGGAAGAACAATCGCAACCGGACCTTCCTGATGAGACAGGAACCGGAAGCATGCTTGAAGAAGATTTGGCAGGAGACCATCTCACTGATCGTGAGGAGGAGGATTTTGCAGTTGAACTAGCGGAAGCGGTTGCAGGAGGCCTTGATGATTTCGCAGGCGATGCACCCTCTTTTGAGATAGACCTGCAGTCTGAGTCGGTTGCTTTGGATGATGGAGAAGATCCTCCACAAACCCTGCGTGAGGGACAGACGCCGATCAATCTCAAGCTCAACGATTTTGAAGATCCCGAGGAACTCTGGAAAAATCCTCCGGACCTGAATCAGATTCCACGGGACAATCTGGCGGAAATCAAAATGGGGATCAACGATTTTGATCCTGAACTACCTAAAAACCTGAAACCGCTTGGCGAACCTGTCCAGCAGTCAGCTCCAAGGAAAACCACAGAAAATGGAGCGGCAACTGGGATGCAGGAAATGGATGATTTCGTCATCGAAGCGACCATTGAAGATGAGTATCACCCCGTTTCCAACGAATTGGATCATGTGATGCTAGCCGAACAGGGAGTGCAACAGACAGAAGATGGTAGTGAAACTGAAGATCTGGATGAGTTCATGCTTAAAACTTCAGAAGAAACGGTGGAAACGATTTCAGAAACCGAAGAGGAAATGATTGCCCTGGATGGTGATGAGCAAACCGGTTCTGGAGATTCAGCCCTCGATGAGCTGGATGCTCTGAATGAGGAAATGGCTGCCCTCGAAGCTGCCGAAGAGGTTCTTGCGGAAGAGATTGCCGAAGAAGAAGCGCTTGAGACATGGGAAGAGGCCGAAGATGAACTGCGTGAATTCGTTCTGGATGAACTCGATGGTTACCTTGAAGACGAAGAAGTCGAAGAGGAACTGGAGCGGGGGATCATGGCAGAGGCCGAGGAAGCAGAACTGGAGGCTGAAACAGTTCAGATTGCTGCGGTGGATGCTCTTCCTGCGGAAGATACGTTCGGCGACTGGGAATCAGCAGAAGACGCGTTCATGAATTTCGACCGTTTTTCTGAAGAAGAAGAAGATTCAGGGCCTACAGCTCCTGAATCTGCAACCCAACAGGAAGAAATGCTGGTGGAACCGGTGGCGGTTTCTGAAATGGTGGAACCAGGATTCGAAATGCTGGATGAAGAAGATACCACCATGATCGAACTTGAAACAACTGCAGAGCCATTTCCTCAGTCTGCTCCAGAATTCAGCGAAGAACTTTCTTCACTTGAAATGGATTCAACAAGACTGGAAGAACTGGTAGCTAAATCAGTGCAGAAAGGTCTGGAAAGCATCCTGCCTATGCTGGTCCAGCAGGTGGTCAAGGAAATTCAGGAGGCCAGAGGACGTTAAGTCTCTAAAAGCTTTTTCATTCCAGGCAGGCCTTTCAAAAGTCTACTCCTGCATTCTTCCCCAAACTTTTGTCCCTCCTTCACATTTAGGAGGGACTCCCATCCCCATCCAGTCAGGCGATCATTGATAAAATGGACTGGGGTGAATTGTTCCGGAGTGAATGCCGCATCAAGTTTACGGACCTCCGTCAGATAGAACAGGATTTCAATTTTCTCTTCCTTACTGAGATAGAAGGTCATGCTCTGGTGTGGATTTTCCAGCACGATGTTGGTGAAATACCCGCTGCTTCCTGTGCGCGTCCGTTCCCCCATTCTTCGTTTCGTCTCCTTAACTTGCATTCCTAATTTCAGCCCACTCAAGGCAGCACGGTTGGCCGAGGCATGAAAGAGCAGGGTGAGCTTTTCTGAAATCGGAACCAGTTCATCTAAGGTACGCTGTGTCCTTGCTTTGTAGCGTGCTTCACGATCTTCATGAAGAAGTGCACTTTGGGAAAATTCCATTTTTTTCAGTCTACTCCTTGACTCATGGGTGATGGTGAGTTAGAAGTTTTTATTTTTTGAAAATTAGGCATCATCGGTTTTCAATAACAGGAGAAAGCTTAATTCTGATATCCATCAAAATGAATTTTCAAGAGCATAATTTCGAAAACAGGACAATCATATCATGACTGACATTGTATTGGTGAAGCGCTATCTGCAGCATTCTAGTTTGCTAGGTTTTTTGCAAGAAAACTACAACGTTCAAAATCTTTGGGAAAACCCTTCCCTGATTTTCAAAGATGGATTGGAAGAAAAAATTTCAGGAATTGTTACTGAAGGATTTGCTGACAAGGAACTGATCGACACGTTTCCAAACACAAGGGTTATTGCTAGTTTTGGAGTAGGTTTTGATGGAATAGATGTGGATTATGCCACTCAAAAAGGCATACAGGTTACGAATACACCAGATGTTTTAACAGATGATGTGGCTGACATGGCGATTATGCTGATGCTTGCTGCATCGCGTGGATTGTGTGTTGGAGACCGTTTGGTCAGGCAGGGAGAATTTGAAAAGGGCTTCAAATGGCTCACACAAAATGTATACAGCAAAAAACTGGGAATTTTGGGAATGGGTCGAATCGGTCAGGCCATTGCTCGGCGTGCTGAAGCCTTTCGTCTTCATGTAAGCTATCACGGTCCCCGAGAAAAACCGGGGTTGGTTTATCCTTATTATTCAAACCTCAATAAACTGGCGGAAGATTCTGATTTTTTGATCGTCAGTTGTCCGGGAGGTGAAGCTACCCGTATGCTGGTTAGCCGTAGTGTGATGGAAGCCTTGGGGACTGAAGGCATTCTGATCAACATTTCAAGAGGAACGGTCATCGATGAATCGGCGATGGTGGAACTGCTTAAAAACGGGGAACTGGGAGGAGCTGGACTTGATGTCTTTGAAAATGAACCCCATGTTCCGCAAGAGCTTTTGACCATGGACAATGTAGTGCTGCAACCACATAGAGGCAGTGCTACAGTACAAACACGTATTGCTATGGGACAACTCGTGCTCGACAACCTTGAGGCCTTTTTTGCAGGAAAACCGGTCCCCAACCCCGTCAACCAGGTTTTACAAAATTGAAGGATCATCATGGTTCATGTTCAACCAATTCAGGAACACGAAGCTTCCACTGAAGTGAAGGAGGTATTCGATGAAATTAAACAAAAACGTAAGGTGGATGAAGTCAATAACTTCTGGAAGTACCTGGCGAATCATCCTCCAACCTTGAGGCGTACCTGGGAAAGTCTGAAGGAGGTGATGCAATCAGGCGCACTCGATCCCCTGGTCAAGGAAATGATCTATGTTGCTGTGAGTGCCTCAAACAATTGTGAATATTGCATCCGTTCCCACAGCGCGGCAGCCAAAAAAAAGGGAATGACCGATGAAATGTTTGGAGAACTGATGGCAGTGGTGGGAATGGCCAATGAGACCAACCGGTTGGTCAATGGCTACCAAGTCGAATTGGATGATGAGCTTCGGGACTAACCAAGATTTCAGTTATGTTGTATGAAATGCACGGGCAATCCGTGCTCCAACACGAGCATTGTTTTGGATCAGGGTGATGTTGGACTGTAGGCTTGCTCCTCCTGTTTTCCGGACGATCTGTTCAAGGACGAAGGGGGTGATATCCTTTCCTGATATGCTTTGATCCGCTGCCAATTCTAAGGCTTCCTTGACAACCTGCTGAAGCAACTTTGGATCAAGAGCCTCTTCTTCAGATAAAGGATTGGCAATCAGCAGACCTCCCTCCAACCCCAGATCCCAGTGGGTTTTCATACAGCTCGCCGTCTCTTCTTCGTCATTCATCCGGAAAGGAGCCTTGACTCCACTGAAGGGTGTGTAAAAGGCGGGGAATTCATCGCATCCGAAACCGATCACGGGAACTCCACGGGTTTCCAAGTATTCCAGGGTACGGGGAATATCCAGGATGGATTTAACTCCAGCACATACCACAGCGACTGGGGTACGTGACAGTTCTTCCAGGTCCGCGGAAACGTCGAGGGTTTGTTCAAAATCTTGGTGCACTCCGCCGATGCCTCCTGTGACGAAGACACGGATGCCTGCTTTGTTTGCACAGATCATGGTTGCGGAAACGGTGGTCCCTCCATTCTGTTTGCGGTTCAGGGCCGTGGAAAGATCTCTGCGGCTGATCTTGACCGTATCTGAATCTGAAGCGAGTTCCTCTAATCCCTGATGCTCAAGTCCAATTTGGATTCTCCCCTTGCGGATGGCAATCGTTGCAGGAACCACCGATTCTTCACGGATGATGGATTCGACAGAAAGTGCGGTTTCAAGATTCTGTGGAAAAGGCATTCCATGGGTGATGATCGTTGATTCCAGGGCCACAAGAGGTTTCCCGTCTGCCAGGGCATCTCGCACCTCTACGCTGTAATCGATCCAGTCTTCAGCAGGCATTGTTATGTTCTTGCTTCTTGTCCAATAGCGGTTTTAGGTATGAGGGACGAAGTCCAGGCCAGACACTGGAATCACATTCCATCGTTTTTGTGGCCATCATCATCCCCGCCTCAGAAGATATTTGGTAGGAGTAACCCTTTTTCTGCCCCCAGAGCACTCCGGCGCAGAGAGCATCTCCGGCACCGGTGACATCAGTAACTTTCACCGAAATGGCGGGTATGCTGAACTGAGATTCCTCGCTGACCCAGAGTAAACCTCCGGAACCAAGGCTCAGCACCACCTTTTTCACACCACGTTCCAGTAGGCTTTTGCAAGCATCGATCTGTTGTTCATGCTTTGAAAGGGATGTTCCTGTCAGTGATTCGAGTTCATCCAGATTAGGCTGAAGGGTATCGATCCCTTCGAGAGATTCTGGAAGTTTCCGGGATTTGGCAACCGAAACCGGATCAACATGAAGCACCAATCTGTTTTTCCTGCATTGTTCGATAACCCATTTCAGCACTGCTTTAGGAAAATTGGTGTCCAGGAATACGGCGTCCGGAAGACTCATGGACTTCCAGATTTTTTCCATCTGATCCACGGTTATGGAATCTGCGAGTTGCATGTCCGCCATTGCCAGCAGCATCTCACCATCAGGATTCTGTAGGGCGGTGTAGCTTCCGCTGTTCATTCCTGGTTGCTTGAGGCTCGGGGAGCAATCAATCCCCATGGATTCAATTTGGCCCAGCAGCCAGCTTCCATCAAGGTCATCGGAAAAGGTACTCAGTAGCACCGCACAATAATCGAGACGGGTCAGGTTTTCTGCAACATTCCTTGCTACACCGCCGCAACTGATCTGGCTGGTGACTGGGTTTGAAGTACCCATCTTGAATGGTTCCGACAACCTCAGCTTGCGGTCCAGATTGGCACCTCCGATACATAACACGGTTGGATTCATGTTTTGGACGCTATCCGATCTCCAGAATCGTGTCAATGCCGAGAAAGCAGAATGATGAATACATTATCTACTCAATTATTTTAAGCTGCAAAATTAACCAATGGAGCTGTTTTCAGCCAACCAGATTCCCTTTCATTCCTTGCTGACACGCCAGGCACTCATCATGCCAATCAGCACCAGGGGGATGAACGCGGCAAAACACCAGAATGCAACATTACGGGCCACTTCAGGACTGTTCGTTTCAGAAAATCCGGAATAATTGGCAATGATGCCGCTGAATGCAGAACCAAGAGCCATTGCCACTCGCATGAAGGTTGGAATGGAAGCAGAAACCTGAGTCCGTTCCGTTTCAGGGACGTTGGCAATGATGCGTTTGCTGACAAAACTCCAGGACATTCCATACCCTGTGCCCATAACAATGGAAAGCACCCCGATCGCCCAGAGGGGGCCCACGGGCATCACAAAAACCAGAGCCACGGTGGTGATGCTGATCAGGATCGCGCCACTGCGAATCAAACCTGGTTCAAAACGTTCTCTGGCCCCGGAGGACACAATCGCCGTTACCGTCCACCCCAATGATTCCAGAGCGATGATGTAGCCAGCCACCAAAGGTTCCGCGCCAAAGAGAATATACATCAGAAACGGTCCATAAACCGTGAATGAAATGGTGGCCATGAAAAATGCCGAGAGCATGACCAGGCCGGAACCTGAGATGGTGAGAGGATTCAAAGTTCCTTTAGGGAAAATCCGGTTATCGCTTTCGGAGTCCTGCTTCAGAAACAGGAACAGCAGCAATAATCCCATGATCCACAAACCAATGGCAGGGCCGTAGTCAATCACCACCCCGGATTGACAGATGGCCAGCACTGACAGACTCAAGATCCCCAAACGGATGAATGGAATTTTTTGAACAACCAGGTCGTGTTTCTGAGAATGGCCTCTCAGCAGTGGGAGGGCCACCAATACAGCGACTAAGCCTTGGGCTGCAAAGGCCCAGAAGGCACCACGCCAGTTTCCTGTAGAGACAAAATAGCCTCCAATCAGGGGTCCGCACAAAGCAGAGCTTCCCCAAACTCCTGAGATCACAGCGATGAGTCGGACCCACAATTTCTGTGGAAAAAGGGTTGAGGCTCCAATGAAGGCAATGGACACCAACCCTCCTCCTCCCATACCCTGAAGGAGTCGCCCAACGATCATGGTAGCCATCTCCGGAGCGTAGCCGCTGAGGCTGCAGCCAATCACGTAGCAGATTCCAGAGGCCGCAGTTGCCCGTGAAATTCCGGTACGCAAGACCAAAAGCCCCATGATGGCACCCGTTACTACTGAACCCAACTGATAGAGGGTATAGGTCCAGCTCAGGTAGGGTAGCCCTCCTATTTCATCCACAACTGAGGGCATGATGGTGGCTACAAGTGTTGAATCGGCAGCATAAAGCCAGACACCAAAACAAAGTACCAGTAAGCGCGGAAGATGCCCTTCCCGTATCAGTGCAGACCAGGGGACTTTTGACGAAAGAGTCTCACTCACTAATTTACAAGGGAAGGATGAGGGAAGAAGTCATCTTATTCATCCAACCTGATAGGGAAGCTTTCTTTGAATTACCCCAAAAAAGCATAAAAAGAATGCTTCTCCAGGAATGCCACCTGAAGAATGTTTTCAGCATGGCATAATGTGTTTTCCTGAGATTTAGATCAGTCATTTCCGTAAAAAAGGGATATATAGCAATCGCCAGAATGGCACGAACATATTACAGATGCATCCCGAATCATTTTTGGGACTTCACCCATTTTTATGGAAAAACAGGGGATGATTTCAGCCCACGTCTATAACGGACTTCAGTGCCCCTTGATTCATAAGCATTTTGAATGCATCAATGATGGCACCACAAAATTGAGGGTTCCGGGGGAGGTCTTCTCCAAAGATTTCGTTCTGTCCCAACACTCCTAAGACATAAGGTTCGGCGCAGGCTGGGTCAGGGATTTTACCTTCAAGCATGCCCGTCATTTTGGCGATCTGCCTCAACTCTTCTGCAAGGGGGTCGCGTATCTCGATCATGCGTCCGTGTTCGTCTTGGCCTGGGACGAAACGCATCCAACCTGCAACTGCCAATGCCAGTCTTGGAAATGATAATCCTGCATCCAGTCGATCACGGATCGTGCCGAGCAAACGCTGTGGCAGTTTTTGGGACCCGTCCATGGCGATCTGCCAGAGGCGGTGTTTGAGAGCCGGGTTCCGATAGCGTTCGAGTAGGGCAGATTGGTATTGAACGAGATCGACTGAACGAGGAAGCTTGAGCGTCGGCACAATTTCTTCCGCCATCATGTTTTTCAGCAGACGTTCAAAGTCAGGTTGCAAAACAGCATCTGCAACATATTCGAACCCTGCCAGGAAACCGAGGTAGGCCAACGTGGAATGAGTTCCGTTCAGCATGCGAAGTTTCATTTCTTCGAAGGGTTTCACATCCTCGACCATTTCCACTCCTGCCTTCTCCCAGGAAGGACGTCCACAGACAAATTGATCTTCAATCACCCACTGGCTGAAAGGTTCCGTGACCACCACGGCTTCATCGCGACACCCCAGAGTCTCTGAAACCATTTCCCGGTCCGATTCAGTGGTTGCTGGAACGATACGGTCGACCATGCTGCAGGGGAACGCACCTTCGTTTTGAATCCATTTTGCCAATCCCTCGTCCCTATGTTTCGCGAATTCCAGAACCAGATTTTTCAGAGTTTTCCCATTTTCCGGAAGATTGTCGCAACTCAGGGTTGTAAAAGGCGGAATTCCGGATTCTTTTCGAAGGGCCAAAGCCTGCACCAGGTATCCCAGGGTGGATACGGGTCGAAATGGATGTTCCAGATCGTGAATGATGTCAGGATGTTCTAAATTCAAATTACCTGAAGCCGGATCATGGCAGTAGCCCTTTTCTGTCACTGTTAATGATACCACTCTGGTTTGGACCGAAGTCATCCGGGTGAGCACGACTTCAGAATCTTCAGGAGCAAAAAGTATTTCCTGCACTGCTCCGATGATCCTTATCCGGTTTCCCGTTCCGTCCTGCTCCATCAAACTATAGAGCCCTCCCTGAGGAACCATCTGGTCTCGAACCTCGGGACGTCTGAGGCTGACCCCGCAGATGCCCCAGTCGCTTCTTCCCTCCTCTTCCAGTACCTGCTCCGTGTAAAATGCCTGATGTGCCCGGTGGAAGGCTCCTAGGCCTAGATGCACAATTCCGATCCCTATTTGATTCCTCGGATAATCAGGAATAATGACCCCCTTGCGGGCAAAATTATGTTCATTCAGACGCATCATTGTTTTTAAAAAGACCATATATTTATCTAACCGTAGATGTGGATAAAGTAATCCCTATTAAGGCATCACCGTCCATTCACCAAGACGGACGTTTTGTATTTCCCATTGTCCTTTTAATTTTTTCCACTCAACCCATTCAATCCTTTCATCGAGTCCTGGATTTTTTGACATTCCAATTAAGGATCTAGGATGTTCTGAGCCCCATCGGATTGCTTTTTCAAAAGGGAGGTTGAACCAACCTAAAACATTGAGGACGCACTGAGAAAGAGTGGAGGCTGACCCTGCTAGATTCTGGGTGCCAGGAATGTATGCCACATCTTCTTCCTGTCTTTCCAGTATCACCTTCCCCAAAGTGTATTTTCCAGGTTCTGCACATGATCCTGCTGTAGCATCTGAAACCAATATTGTTCTCTGGTCCTCTTTGACTCGGATAAAGACTTTTAGGGCATGTTCATTCAGGTGGATTCCATCAGCAATGAAACTTGCGTGAAGTCTATCCTCGGATAATTGATAAAGAATAGGGTTTTTTAATCTTGGAATATACTGGGCACAACCATTTCCCAAGTGTGTGCTTAGGCGAGCGCCTGCATCAACTGCTTTTTGAATATCTTCCAATGCGGGGTTGCAATGTCCTAATGCTACTGTGATGTCCTGATCACACCATCGGGGAATCATGTCGAGAACCCCTTCAATTTCTGGGGCGACCGTAATCAAACGGATCATTCCTCCAGCGGAATCTTGAAGTCTTTGAAAATGATCCCAGGTAGGATGAACCATGGATTCATGAGGATGGCAACCTCGAAAACCCTCAGCAGGATTAAGAAAAGGTCCTTCTAGATGATAACCCCTCACCATTGCTTCAGCAATGGGAGATCTTTTTCTTGCTTTTTCAAGGTTTGTAAAACATTTCAATTGCCACTCTTGACTTCCGGTTATGACCGTTGGCAAACAGGCTGTTACTCCAGTTGACAGTATCCGTTGAAGTGAACCCTCAAACGCTTCAGGAGTGATGGTCGGATCATTAAAATCAACTCCTGCAAAACCGTTGACCTGAAGATCGCATAAACCTGAAGTAGCAACAGTCTTTCCAGAGGTTTCAGATTCAATTTCAGAAGGAATTGCTTTTAAAAATCCAAATCGATCTGTTTCAGGAACAGCATCAGGGTTGAAGAGCATTGTGATGATCTGTTTTTAAAACGATTAGATTATTCAATGCCAGAAAGTTGTATTTCTTGATAGTGGTGGCAGCTTACATAATGCAAAGGTTCGACTTCTTCCATTTTGGGCTCTTCCATACTGCATCTTTCAGAAGCATGTGGGCACCGTGGATGGAAATGACATCCTTGAGGTGGAGAGGCTGGGCTAGGTACATCACCCTCTAAAGGAGTCATCTTGGATCGAATCCTTGGGTCTGCCACAGGTACTGCGGATAGAAGCGCAGCCGTGTATGGATGTTTAGGCTCATTGAAAAGGGAATTCGTAGGTGCTGATTCAACAATTTTACCAACATACATAACCGCGATCCGATCACTAATATGCTTCACCACACTGAGATCATGAGCCACAAACAAGTACGTGAGCTTCAGGCTTTCCTGTAATTCCAACATCAGATTGAGAACCTGGGCCTGGACTGAAACATCTAGAGCAGAAACTGGTTCATCTGCGACAATCAATCTTGGGTTCAAGGATAAAGCCCGGGCAATTACAATCCTTTGACGCTGGCCTCCACTAAATGCGTGTGGAAAACGTTGCATATATTCTGGACGCAACCCAACCATTTTGAGTAAGTCTGCAACCTTTTCTGTCCTTTCTTTGCGATTTTTCAACCCATTTACCAACATTGGTTCACCAATTAAATCAAGAATGTTCATTCTAGGATTCAACGAGGCAAAAGGATCCTGAAAAATCATCTGCATATCGGTTCTTAAAAGACGCATCTCTTTTTCCTCCAGAGAAGCCACATCAGTAAGAGATCCATCCGATTTACGAAACTGGATTTTTCCTTCAGAAGGTTTCAGTGCTCTGAGGATGCAACGTGCAGTAGTAGTCTTGCCGCATCCACTCTCTCCTACGAGTCCTAGAGTTTCCCCTGCATCAAGGTGAAAATTGATACCATCTACTGATTTTACCTGTCCCACAGTTTTTTTGATGAAACCTTTGCGAATGGGAAAGTATTTTCTCAATGATTGAACTTCCAAAATACGTTCTGGAGCTAACCATGCTGAGGATGCAGGCATCTTTAAATTTTCAGAGGGCATCGGTTTTTTCGTGATACTTGAAACAACTTACGTGTTGTTTCTCTGTAACTGGAAACAAATTTGGAGGGACCTGGTTACAGGTTCCTGGAATGGCATCATCACACCGTTGGTAGAATGGGCAGCCTTTTGGACGATTGAAAGGATGTGGAATAGACCCTTCAATGGTCGGCAGTTTGGATCGGTTCTTCGTTTTGATCCCAGGAATTGATTTCAACAAGGCTTTGCTATAGGGATGCAGGGGATTGTGAAAAATCTCATCCACCGGACCTTTTTCCATGACTTGTCCTAAATACATGACAATCACATCGTCTGCCAATTGGGCAATGATCCCCAAATCATGCGTGATGAAGATGATGGCCATTTGGTTCTTTTGTTGAATATCCCTGATGAGGTTGAGTACCTGAGCCTGAGTGGTGACATCAATGGCTGTGGTGGGTTCGTCGGCGATCAAAAGAGACGGATTGCAGGTCAATGCCATGCCTATCATGGCCCGTTGCCTCAGTCCTCCACTGAGTTCCCAGGAATATCGGTTCATCGCCTCCAAAGGGTTGGGAATGCCCACCTCATTCAGTCGTTCCACGGCTATATTGAAAGCTTGATCCTTACTCAAGGACTGGTGAAGTTGGACGCTTTCAATCAATTGGTTTCCAATCGTGTGAACTGGGCTGAAGGCGGCCATCGGCTCTTGAGGGATCAAGGCGATTTCGTTTCCCCTGATGGATCTCATTTTCTTTCCCTTTGAATCAAGTTGGGCAAGATCCAGCCTGTTTGACCTTCCTTCTTTCTGGTTTTCTAAATGAAACCAGATTTCTCCTTCGGAAATCTTACCAGGAGGTTCGATGAGCCTTAAAATGGACTTGATCGTGACACTTTTGCCACAGCCACTTTCTCCCACGATGCCCAAAACCCGTTGTGGAAAAACATCGAAGCTAACTCCGTCAACGGCTTTGACGGAGCCTTCATCAAGATCAAAAATAGTTCTTAAGTTTCTGATTGAAAGAAGAGGTTCGGTTTCAATCCTCATGCTCTATCTAACTGTATGGATCTGCTGCGTCTCGGAGGCCATCTCCAAGAATATTGAGTGTAAGTACCGTTATGATCACAGCAAGTCCTGGAAGCAATAGCCAGGGGGCCAAGGCAATGGACTGAAGATTTTGAGCTTCCTGAAGAAGTACACCCCAACTGATTGCAGGAGGCCTCATTCCAAGACCCAGGAAACTCAGGAAGGTTTCATTTATGATCATGACAGGAATCGCCAAAGTACTGGTGGCAATGATGTGACTCGTAAACGTAGGAAGCATGTGTCTGAAAATGATACGCATTTGGCTACACCCTGCCAGGTGGGCCGCCATGATAAAATCTTCCTCACGCATCGAAAGAAAACGACCTCGGACTTCTCTCCCTAGGGTGGTCCAACCCAAAAGGGAGAGGATGATGGTGATGGCAAAATAGGTTTGTTCCACAGTCCAATCCCTTGGGAGGGACGCGGTGAGGGCCATCCAAATGGGAATCGGCGGTAAGGATTGAAGAATTTCAATTAGTCTCTGGATGATAAGGTCGGCCCAACCCCCGTAGTAACCTGAAATTCCTCCAAGCAGAATGCCCAGGAAGATGCTGAGAAAAACCGCAACCAAGCCTATAGAAAGGGATACCCGAGTCCCATGGATTAATCTCGACAACTGATCCCGTCCTAATCGGTCGGTTCCCAACAAGTGGAAGGTTTTTCGAGATTTGGGGTCACTGACTCCCAGAAAATGAATGTTGGAGGAGATCAACCCAAAAATCTTATAATCATAACCCTCAACCCAAAAGCTAAGAGGAATAATCCTGGATTCATTTGCAACCCACTCCATCTTTAAAGTGGTTCGATTGCGCTTGCCTTTCAATTGATAGGCATGGGGGAAAATACCTTGTTCATGAAAAAAATGAATACCCTGTACTGGTATGAAGGACTTCATAGCACTGGATTTATGAGGATTCTGAGTACTAAAGAAATCAGGAAATAGGGCTATCAGTGCAATAATGATTAAAATCCATCCACTAATCACTGCCAATCGATGTTTCTTGAATCTCCACCAAACCAGTTTCCAATTCGGAGCCACTTCAATGGCTTCTGGTTCTTCTTGAGGAACTTTGTTGGAATCCATCTTCTTTTCAGAATCCATTGGGGCCGGCTGAAAAACCTCTTCTACTGAAGAATTGGTGGATTCTGAATTCATGTTGGCATTCCTGACTTAGCCCATCCTTCTATCCCGTTTCTTTTTTCAGACCAGATATTGTTGGGGTAAGGTCGAATCCATCCAGGTTGATGTCCGGGATGATCGGAGGTCATGGTCATATACGGATACGTTTTTTCAGAATGCCCATCTATGACGGATTGTAAAACTTCCGACATCAGTCTCTGTTCGAGTTCTAAATATCTATCCTGAAAATCAGGATTCTGATGCAGGTTGTTTTGCTCCAATGGATCCTGAAGGATATGATGTAATGTTGTGACTCCATTCTTATATTTGCAAAGCTTCCAATCATCCTTAAGCATCATCACTCCTGACCCTGTAGAGCCCAGGACACTATTCCTAGCTATGTGTTGTTCAATCTCAGGAAGTGGTATCGAGTCTTGTGAAACGGCATTCTTTGATCCTGCCAAGGCCAGTATTGAGGAGTAAAGATCTGTCAGAGAAACAAGGCTTTTGGACTGTCCTTGATGGAATGGCCCCCCAGAGGCAATCAGGGGGATTCGGATTGAAGGCTCATGGAACAATGCCTTTCCTACAAAATCAAAATCTCCCAGGAAATCTCCATGATCAGAAGTAAACAAGACCACAGTTTCACGATGTGGAGATCTTGTTTCCATAACTTCCAAAATCTTTCCCACCTGTTGATCAATAATCTGAATCAAACCTGCATAATGCCGGCGGATTTGGTCCTTGGCTGTCTTTGGAAAATATGTAAAGTCTGTCTGGGCTGAACCTTCCTGGTGGGACTTGATGAATGAATCTCTAAAAACATTGGTCTCCTTTGTTGCAGGAGAGGCCTCAGGAACATCCAAGTCACGGACCTGATCGGCAATTTCCTGAGGGGGATTATAGGGATCATGCGGTCCAGCAAAACCTACCCAGAGAAAAAAAGGATTGGAGTGTGAATAATTCTCAAGAAATTCCACAGCTTTCTTACCAATCCATGCATCTACCTGGTGTTCCATCGGGATGGGGCTGATAGATGCCATTCGCCCTTCCCGGTAGCCAGGTTCCTCGGGCCCACTCAATTTTCTTAATCCATGTTCTTTCAGGTAAATTGCGTAGTCATCCTGAATATGGATGTGGCGCTTGTCTTCTGCAATCACACGGTGGTGGAATCCTTCATCATGATCCCAAGGAATGAAGTGCATCTTTCCGATTGCTTCTGTACGGTATCCTTCTTCGGCGAGCATCTTTGCCAAACTCCTTTGCCCGCAGATATCGTGGTCAGGTCTCAGCCAAAAATTGTTACTTAAAACTCCTGTAGACAAGGCATTGTGCCCAGTCAGAAACGAAGCTCTGGCGGGGATACAAATGGGAGAGGGTGAAACAACATTCCTGTATAAAACTCCTTTTGATGCCAGCCGGTCTATATTTGGTGTTTTCATCCAGGAAGCACCAAAACATCCCAGAAAATCAGTCCGGAGTTGATCCGGCATCAGCAGGATGATATTCGGTGGATTATGGTTTTTTGCCATTATCGGTCATCTTCCAATCGAATTCGCGGATCCAACCAAGCCAGCAGGATATCAGAAACGAGTGTCCCGATGACCGCCAACATCATGTAAAAAAGTATAATGGTTCCCGCAAGAAACATGTCCTGACTGATTAGAGCCCTCAAGAGCATTGGACCTATAGTTGGCAGATTCATAACTGTTGCAACGATGACACTTCCCGAGAAAATCAATGGCAGGTACCAACCTATGGTACTGACGAGGGGATTGAGGGCCAGACGAACAGGATACTTCCATACAAGCTTCCATTCTGAGAGTCCTTTAGCTCGAGCCATTTCCATATAGGGTTTTTTCAATTCATCCAATAAATTAGCTCTCATCACACGAGCAAGACGTGCAGTTCCATCAAGACCCAATATCACCACTGGTAACCAGAGGTGTTTCAAAAGGTCATAGAAACGTTCCCAACTCCATGGGGCGTCAATGTATTCTGCAGAAAAGAGTCCTGTAACACTGACCCCATAATATTTGAAGGCTATCCACATCAGTACTAGAGCTGTCATAAAAGTTGGTGTTGCGATCCCGATGTAATTTAAGACAGTAAAAAAATAATCGAAAAAAGAGTACTTTCGGGTAGCTGATAGAACCCCAATCGGAATGGCTACGGCCCAGGTGAAAAGGAAAGTACCTAAACCCAGTGCTAGCGTCAGCCCCATTCGTTCTCCGATCAGTTCGCTGATCGGACGCTGCCAGTCCAGGGATATGCCTAAATCTCCGATCAATAAACGACTTATCCATTTGTAATATTGTATATGCATGGGCTGATCGAGCCCATAAAGGACCCTGAGTGCTTCGATTTGGGCACGTTCCATGGATGAACCTGATGCTGCCAGTTCTGCAATATAACTGGTCAAAAAATCACCGGGGGGGGCCTGAATCAGAACAAAAGCTATGATGGAGAAGATGAACAACAACAATGGCAGCAGCAGCAACCGCTTAAGGATGTACTGAAGCATCGTGTGTTTAAAATATGGTTGGAGTAAGGCAGTTCACCCGAAGGTGAACTGCCAAAGAAATAAAAAACCTACTTGGCGTAGAAATATTGCTCAAGTCTAGTATCACCTGGTGTCCTCAGAGGCCAGTCATTTCCGGCTACTACGGGGACATTCCTTAGATTGTCATTGGCAACAAGAACCCCCTGAATCATTGGAGTCATGCCGACAGTTCCAATTTCCCAGACATTGTCTGCCCAGATTTTGAAAAGCTCTTTGGCCAGAGCTACCTGTCGGTTCCGAGAAGAAGTTTTTGCTTCATCAATGATCTCAACAAGGCGTTTGATTTGTGGAGGAGGAGCCTGTCCATCTGAACCGCCTGACGCATACCACTTTGCAACCAAGGGAGCAAAAGTCAAAGCAGGGTCACTGCGCGGGTCAAATTTGGGCTGACCACTGAACGGAAATCCTGTGGTATCTTCATTCCAAATTTCTGCCATCAGTTCATTGGCAGGGCGCATGGCAAAGTGTTGACTTCTTTCACGGATCTCAACATGAGCCTTAACCCCAATTTCAGCCCAGTTCTCAACAATCAATTGAGCTATATCACCCCATGCTCCAAATTGGGGAACGACACCAATCTCAATATCCAATACCTTGCCATTGGGCATGAGTCGGAATCCTTGCGAATTTTTCTTGGGAAGAATTCCATCTAAAATCTGATTGGATTTGGAAGGATTTAGTTGGGTGTAACGGAAAGCATATTCATCCCCGGGGTAGTAGGGGTGAAAAGGTGCAGGAACACCTTGTCGAGCTTCTCCAAGCCCAAAGAATGCCAATTCCTTAATCGCATCCCTGTCTATCGCATGAGAGAGGGCAATCCGGAATTGCTTATTTCTGAAGAACTCTCCTTCAGCTCCTGTCCAAGTCTGATTCAGCATTACTACCGCATCAGATCCTCCAAAAGTAGGCCAAGTTACGACGCGATAATTGGCGCTTCCCTCGTTTTCCTTGAGAACAGGGTAGCTGCTCATATTGATATGCCGGCCCTGGAAGTCGATTTCGCCAGCAACAGCAGCTAGGTTCAGGGCTTCTTTGTCTGCGTAGAAAGTGAAACGGATTGCATCAATGTAGGGCAATTGGTTTCCTTTCGAATCAACACCAACAAAGTAGGGATTACGCTTTATCGTGAATACCTTGTCTGAAACTGTTGTTCCATTTGGTACCCAACCAGCCATTCCCGGACGATGTCCGCTCAGATGAGGAAGTGCCTCAACAGCGAATAATTGGGTCCAAGTATCAAATCCTGCTGCTTTAATCTTTTTATCCAATTTGGATTTGGAAGTGTATTTCGGATGAAACTGCTTGAGATAGTGTGCTGGGACAAACACCAGGTTACTGATTGATTTGTCGGCACCATCCAGGTTTGCCATATTCAGCAAAAATGCAGTGTTTGGTTGTTTGAAGGTCCATTTAACAAGGAAATCAGTCATCTTCTCCACCGAGGCAAGTGATCCGTCCTCGTTTTTCATCCAGTTCACACCACCCGGCATCAATTCTTTGTTCAGGAGCATGTCCCGGTACCAAAAAAGGATGTCATCAGCCGTAAAAGGTTGGCCATCCGACCACTTTGCTCCAGGTCGAAGGCGTATGATCCATTCGGTAAAGTTCGAGTTGGATTCCCATCCTGCAGCAATATGCGGGACAATTTGGCTGCCGTCAGGCGCATAACGGACTAATGCATCATAAACAGCACGGGTATAATTGTTGTGATCGCCAGGGCCTAAAAATGCGCGGCGTAACGTTCCGCCGTATTTTCCAATCTCATCCACAACTGGAAGGATCAATGGAACTTCCGGAAGACGTTCATTCAGGGGTGGAAGACTCCCGGCCTTCACTTGAGAAGCAAGTTGAGGGGCTTCTCCTGCTGATAGACTTGCTACTCCAATCAGGTAAGCAATACCGAAGGAAGCAAGAACATTTATAATTTTTAATAATGATTTCATAGTGTTATCCTTAATGAATTAATTTCAATAAGAGAAAATGTATAAGAACCGTTACTCAATTGACGGTCTTATTGTTAAGGGCATCAACCAATATTTTTCATTCCATAGGCAGTTCCTTGGGTTGGTTCAAGTTGGGAACTGGATTCAGGATCCAGGTACAGTTGCGCATTTGAAACGGTTCGGAGTATGGATCCGGGTCGTTCCTCCCCAACCGGTTTTTCAAGACATTCCCGAACCGCATTTGCTTTGCGGACTTCAGGCACAATGCAGAGTATTCGTTGAGGAGCAAGTAGTGCTGGAATGGTCAAAGTAATCGCATGTGTGGGGACTTGATCCATGTTGCTGAAATGACCTTCTCCAACTTGTTGTTTCCTGCTGGCTTCAGCCAATTCAATAAGCTTAACCCATTTGGGATCATTAAATTCTGCATAGGGTGGATCGTTGAATGCAATATGACCGTTCTCTCCCCATCCCATAGCAACTAAATCTGCAGGATATTTTTTCAGGAGTTCCGTGTAGGCTTGGCAGGCCTGCTCTATATCATCAGGTTGATTTGGAACCGGATGAAAATTTCCTACTTCTACATGACTTAAGAAGTGCTCTTCCAGGAAAAGGGGGAAACTGGCAGGATGGGTTGGTTCAATACCAAGGTATTCATCCATATGAAAGACACGAACTTTTGACCACTCAATATCCTCCAAATGCCTGAGAGCATAAAGGAAACTGAGTTGGGAATTTCCTGTTGCTAGGATGATACTAGCTTCTCCTCGGTTTTTTAGTGCTTCTTCAATAATGCTCTTAGCATCCAAGGCCGCAGCTTTTCCAAGTGAATCGACATCTTGGTAGATGTTTATAGGAAGTTGTTCCACCTGAAAGGTTTTCAAAGGTTCGGGTCGGTTCATGAATGTTCTAAAGAAATTTGTTTAAGGAGGTTGATGGAATAAATTAAAGCTCTAGGCAGATGGAAAGGATCCTTGACTGGAAGGGTTTTTAAGTAAGGGGATATCGGGTTCCCTTTTCGGTCAAGGTTGTGAAACCATTCTCCTTCTTTAGAATTAGGAAAATGCGAAAAAGTATAATCATGAATCTTTCGATACCACTCAAGAGTCCAATTCGCACCGGTAACAAGATAAGCCAATAGAAGGGATTGAAGGCTTTCAGTATGTGGCCACCAGATTTTTGATTCTGGACTATGCCAGGCTGGAATACCACCTTCCATATGGCATGCCAGGTAAAGTCCTCCATATTTTGAATCCCATCCTTTTTCGAGATGCCACTTGATCACCTCCATTGCCAGATGAATACGCTCCTGAATGCCATGGTAGCGATAGATCTTTTCCATGAACCACATGCTTTCAATGGCATGACCAGGGATAAAAGTCTTTCCTATGTCTCCATCAGCTTTTTTTCCTTCAGGACGAATGAATTCGAGTAGAACCTGCCTTTCCTGATCCAAGTGTCTGGTCATGACCTGATCTGCTAATTGAAGAGCCCTGTCAATAACATCTATGTTGTTAGAGTAGATTCCAAGTTCATGGAAAACCAAGGCAAACATCATTATTGGACCATGCGCTTGATAACCCTCCGGGATGGGATGGGGTAAAGTCTGGAAGGAGGAGTGGTCATCTAGGAGGGGATTCACTCTCAAATAACTGTCTAAAGCTGCTTGAAGAGCCTTAGTATCTCCGGTGGCTCGGGCATATTCAGTCAGGCCATAGATACAAAAGCCATCAACATAAATACTTTGAGGTTGAATGCCGGGGGAGCCATCTGCTTGGAGACTAAAAAACCACTCTCCCTTATCATTTCGACCATGTTCCAACAGCATTTGGGCTATTGGTTTTGCAAGTTCCAACCATTTTGGATCTTTGTCATGGGCATTGAAAAGATGACTGAAGACCCAAAGTGCTCTTCCCTGAGACCATAAATATTTTTCGGTTGAAATCACTTTGCCGTCATCTCTTACACAATTGTTAATTCCTCCATGAATATGATCTACGCAATGATTCATCCAGAATGGCAGGATCTGATGATGAAGGTGCTGCAAAAAGAATTCGAGTAATTCATCGAAATTTATATCCCCTGAATCTGGATCAAACATCTACTTGTTTGACGTCTATACTTTTTTGAATATTTCGTCCCTGATTTTTTCCCATCCAGCCCACATCTCCACTTTCTGCAAATCGACGAATACCCACTTCCTTGATAGAACTGTCAGGCACTTTAATTAAAGGGGTATATGTTGGATGGAGGGATTCCTTGTAGGGATTGTTTCTGGCAGCGTTATAGCAGCAGACCAAAGCCCAACGCGCTTTTTTAGAACGGTTCTGATCCGATCGATGCAGCAAATTACAATGAAAAATTACTGCGTCACCTGGTTCTAGTTTGACATGAATTCGATCAAAACGTTGGAGGGCAACATCAATCCTTTCTTGGTCGGCACCAGCCTGATCTCCAGTCAGAGTATGATCAATCCGACCCCAGTGATGAGAACCTTTTAGTACTTGTAAACAGCCATTTTCTTTTGTCGCAGCATCCAAGGCAATCATGGCACTTGCCATCAGTGGTTGAAGACAGCCAAAGTTGTACCAATAACCGTAATCTTGATGCCATTCCCAGGCTCCTCCAATTTCAGGATCTTTTAGAATCATTTTGCTGTGGTAGTGATAAACTTCACCTCCCAAGAGTTGTTCCATTTTGTCCACTAATTTGTTACATCTTGCGAACATTCCATAAATTCCATCGCCTGGTTGATTCCATAGAGCCAGACGAACAGTTGTTCCATTTGCGTCTTTGCGGCCAAAACTTTGTTTTTCAAGTTCTCTATCATCGACTGCAGTCTGTTTGAGAAGTTGAATTTCTTCATTGTTAAATAATTTAGGAAAAATCAAAAAACCCTGATCTTGAAATTCCTCTTCCTGGTTTTTGCTCAAAAGTGTCATGGAATTAAACGCTATGGCAAGGATTCGAAAAATTAAGCATATTCATATTTTGATCAAGCTTTGGAAAGAAATCTCAATGTTTCCTAATCTAAAAAATCAATTAAAGCCGATAAGCTTTTTTGACCAGCCGATAGGCAAGGTCCATTGCGGTTTCTCGAGCTTCTTCAATGCTAAGTTGATGTTCACACACCAGTTCCGCAAGGTATCTGCAATCGATGCGGCGTGCCATATCATGACGGGCCGGTATCGACAGGAATGCTCTCGTGTCGTCGTTAAAACCAACGGTGTTGTAAAATCCTGCTGTTTCAGTAGTCAGTCTCCGGAAGCGTAACATCCCTTCGGGGCTGTCAAAAAACCACCAGGGAGGCCCCAGTTTGAGAATAGGATAATGTCCTGCCAAGGGGGCGAGTTCACGGCCATAACTCGTTTCATCCAGTGTAAACAAAATGACGCTCAGACTTGTTTCGTTGCCGAAACGGTTGAGCAAAGGTTGCAGAGCATGGACGTAATCTGTCTGCATGGGAATATCTGCGCCCATATCCCGTCCAAAACTTTGAAATATCTGTTGGTTGTGATTTCGAAAAGATCCAGGGTGTATCTGCATCACTAGGCCGTCATCCATGCTCATACGGGCCATCTCAGTCAACATCTGACCTCGAAACATTTCTGCTTTTTTCCCGTTCAGTCCTTGTTTTAATGCTTGAGAATAAAGCTCTTCACATTCTCTTAGCCCCAGGTTAGCGGTTACTGCGCTGGGATGACCGTGATCTGTTGAAGTTGCCCCCATGGATTTGAAAAATGCTCTTCGCTGCATGAGTGCTTTGAGGTAGCCTTCCCAATTTGAAGTATCCTCGCCAGTAAGGTCTGCAAGTTTTTCGATATTTTCCAAAAACCCTTCGAATTCAGGATCCACCACAGAGTCCGGACGAAAAGTAGTGATGACCCTTCCCTTCCATTCCGAATCCCTGATGATCCGGTGATGACTGAGGTCTTCCAACGGTGATTCCGTCGTCGCCAAAACCTCGATATTGAAACGATCGAATAGTGTTCTTGGTTGGAAGAATTCCTGCGCAAGTTTGTCATTGATTTCGTCGTAAATTTTATCAGCGGTTTTGGGATTTAAATGAAGTTCGATTCCCAACACTTCATGGAGTGCGTGTTCAAACCAGATGCGTGAAGGTGTACCCCGGAAGAGAAAATAATTCTCGGCAAAGGTTTTCCAGGTCTTGCGATGATCCTTTTCCACTTCAATCCCATCCAGTCTTGCGATTCCCAAAGATTCGAGAGGAATCCCCTGGCTGTAGAGCATGCGAAAGAGATAATGATCTGGAATTAAAAAGAGGTCTGTGGCATTGCTGAAATTTTCATTCTCAGCAAACCATTCTGGATTCGTATGACCGTGAGGGCTGATGATGGGTAAGTCTTTGACCTCCTGATAAATTTCTCTTGAAACGGAACGAATTGAAGGATCCGAAGGGAAAAGCCTATCCGGATGTAATTCGTCTATTGTGTATTTATCCATTCAATATTTGGTTTTCAAAGAAATAGAATTAATTTGTGAAATATTCTGGTTTTTCGCTTTGGATACGTTTCAAGTCATGAATGAAGTAATTCAAATGATCCCGCATAGCCCTCTCTGCTCCGGTTTCTTCGGAAGCTGCTATTTTTCTGAAAATGATCTTATGTTCCTCCAAGACCTTCGGCTGCCTTTCAGGTATGGTCAAGGATAGATGTCGAACACGGTCCATGTGGGATTTGGCTAAATTGGTAATCCTCCAGAGTCGTGGTTTAAAGCAGAAATCCGCAAGGGTTCGATGAAATTCCTCGTCCATCAAGAACATCAGTTCCTGATCTCCGGTATTAACCGCATCCTGGTAACCATCCAATTTTCTAGTCAGTGTTTTGAGCAGTTCATCATTTTTATTTTTTGCTGCATGGCGAACCACGGCACATTCCATAGCCTCACGGATGAACTGGCTTTCCCTGACTGCTTCAATTTTGATTTTTGAAACATAGGTTCCTGATTGTGGATAAATCTCAATCAAACCTTCATCTTCGAGCCTCAACATTGCCTCCCGGATTGGAGTACGTGAAACCCCAAACCGTTCAATGATCTCCTTTTCCTTAAGGCCTGCTCCTGGAATTAAATGAACCGAGACGATAGCCGATTGAAGGAATTGGTAAATTTGTGGTGTGATCAGTTTTTGTCGGTTGAGGCTAAACTCGTTAAGCCAGTTCAGGCTGGGATCTTGAATTTTCATTGTGAATCTAAATAATATTTTAATATATTAATTTATGGAAATGAGTCAAGAGCATTGAAGATGTTTCTTGCTAAAATCAAAAAGTCATCATGAATTGAGAACTTAAAACACTTTTTCCTATCAAAAAACATGTCATTAA
>Ga0066838_10000055_pt1 | contig 33305 bp, 38 predicted proteins | sample ETNtaG_26_FD_66727 | JGI IMG/M metagenome (GOLD analysis project Ga0066838, IMG submission 66727) | Marine microbial and viral communities from oxygen minimum zone, Eastern Pacific Ocean - ETNP201302SV89 | ecosystem: Environmental > Aquatic > Marine > Oceanic | place: Pacific Ocean: Eastern...
CTGTATTAATTTTTAAAGGCAAATGTGATGATTCTCCACCATAAATTTTTGTTCCCATTTGTCTTTTGGGATAATTTATTAAAATTTTTCTTATTGCCCTTTCAATAAAAACAATAAAGGCTACCGTACATAGTAGTAATATAAAAATAAATAAAATCGTTGAAGCAGACAAAGCTCCTGTTCTACCAAGTTCGAATGTTGTAGCCAGGGCACGTGGTATTTCTGCAACGATACCTGAAAATATAATTAAAGATATTCCGTTTCCTATACCTCTTTGAGTAATTTGCTCTCCTAGCCACATTAAAAAAATAGTACCAGCTACTAACGTGATCACCGTGGTCAACTTAAAGAATAGACCGGGATCAATAACAACATTAGAAGAACTTTCGAGACCGACTGAAACTCCGTAACCCTGAACAGTGGCTAATAAAACTGTGCCATATCTCGTATATTGGGTAATTTTTTTTCTGCCTATTTCTCCTTGATTTTTTAAGTTTTTAAAATATTCTGAAGTACCAGTTAATAATTGAACAATAATAGATGAAGAAATATAAGGCATAATTCCTAAAGCAAATATTGCCATTCTCTTAACTGCTCCACCCGAAAAAACATTAAACATTCCCAAAAGACCTTTTTGACTTGATTGCATCATTGTTTGGAGAGATTGAGCATCAATTCCAGGTAAAGGAATATAGGTTCCTAATCTATAAACCGAAAGTAGCAAAACAGTAAAAATAATTCTATTTCTTAAATCATTATCTTTCGAAAAAAAACCTGAATTAATATTATTACTTTTCATCTAATTAACTAATCTACTCTGAATACTTGTTATTTTATTAATGTAACTTTTCCACCTAATTTTTCTATTTTGTATTTCGCTGAATTTGAAATAAAATTAACTTCAACATCAAATTTTTCTTTAATATCTCCAGATCCTAATAATTTCAATTTTTTATATTTTTTATTTACTAACTTTAATTTTTGTAAAGATGATAAATTTACTTTGCTATTAGACATAATTTTTTTATTTTCAAAAATTTGCTGTATTTTTGACAAATTCACCATTGCAATATTTTTACTTCTAAAGTTCTTAAAACCACGCTTTGGTAATCTTCTATATAAAGGCATTTGTCCACCTTCAAAACTCTTGATAGCAACTCCTGACCTTGACTTTTGGCCTTTATGACCCCTGCCGCAAGTTTTGCCTTTAGTAGATCCAATACCTCTTCCAAGTCTTTTATTACTTTTTGATATTTTTGAAATTAAAGAATTTAATTTCATTTAATTATCCTTCTGTTTTCTTTTGGTAATTTCAGAAATATCTTTTCCTCTTAAATGAGCAATATGTTTTGGAGAATTTTGGCTTTTGAAAGCTTTTATACAAGCTCTTAAAACATTTATAGGATTTGAGGTTCCTAATGATTTAGCTACTATATCTTTGATTCCAATCACTTCACATGCTGCTCTTATTGGACCACCGGCAATAATGCCCGTGCCTGACGGCGCTGATCTTAATAGAACTTTACCTGCTCCATCCTTTTCCAAAACATCATGATGTAAAGTTCTGCCTTCTAATAAAGAAATTTTAAATAAACTATTTTTTGCTGATTCTGTTGCTTTTTTTATCGCATCGGGAACCTGTTTTGCTTTACCTTGCCCAATACCAATTGTTCCAATTCGATTACCAACAACAACCAAAGCAGAAAAAGTAAATCTTCTTCCACCTTTAACAACTTTTGTTATTCTATTAATTGATACAAGTTTATCTTTAAAATCAGTATTATTCATAAAATGCATTAAAAATTTAACCCATTTTTTCGTAAAGTTTCAGCAAATAATTTTATGTTTCCGTGATATTTGAATCTTCCTCTATCAAAAAAAACTTTGGTAATTTTTTTTTCTAGTGCTTTTTTTGCCAATAATCCAGCTATATAAATAAATACATCACTTTTTTTTTTATCAGTAATTTTTTTGCTTAAAGAAGAAGCAGAAACTAAAGTTTTATTATTTTTATCATCAACAATTTGTGCCGATATATTTCGAGAAGATTTATATATCGATAATCTAAATCTATTGGTGTTATTTTTTTTTAATTTTCTTCTTATCCTTTGGACTCTTTTAATATAGATTGCTTTGTTCATTTTATTTCTTTTTACCCTCTTTTCTTATTATATATTGGCCTTTTTCTTTTATTCCTTTTCCTTTATAAGGTTCAACGGGTTTTAGCATTTTGATTTCAGAGGAAACTTTTCCTACTAATTCCTTATCAATTCCACTTACTTTAATAATGGTACTTTTTTCTACAGTAATTTTAACTCCCTGAGGTATTTCGTATGATATGTCATGACTTAATCCTAATTGTAAATTTAATGTGTTTCCTTTTAATATTGCTCGAAAACCAACTCCGGATAACTCGAGTATTTTTTCATACCCAGTAGTCACACCTATGACCGCACTATTAATAATGCTTCTTGTGGTTCCCCACATAATATTTGATATTTGATTTTTATTTATTAATCTTAAAATTAAATTATTGTCCTTAGACATTGATGTTGTAAAGATTTTATCGTTTATACTTAATTCTTTAGAACCTTTAGGTCCAGTCAAAATTAATTTTCTGCCCTCAAATTTAATTTTTGTATCCTTTGGTATATGTATAGGTTTTTTTCCAAGTTTAGACATAACAAATTAAGATACTTTACAAATTATTTCGCCACCAATATTTTTACTTCTAGCGTCATTATCAGTCATAATTCCTTTAGAAGTAGATACAATTGCTAAACCTAATCCGCTTTGGATTTTTGGAATGCTAGTTGCTCTTGCATAAATTCTTCTTCCAGGTTTTGATACTCTTTTAATTTCTTTTATAACTGGTATTCCATTATTATATTTTAAATCAACTGATAGGCTGCTTCTTTTATTAGAATCAGATAGAAGTTTATAGTTTGAAATATATCCCTCTTGTTTTAAAACATCTAATATTTTTGCTCTAAATTTAGAGCTGGGTATCTTTACATTATTTAATAATCTCAATTGAGCATTTCTTATTCTTGTTATCATGTCACCTATTGGATCTACGAAAGCCATAAATTTATCACCTTTTTATTTACCAACTTGATTTAGTCATTCCTGGAATTTTACCTCTATATGCTAATTCTCTAAGAGCAATCCTGGAAATTTTAAGTTTTCTATATACACCATGTGGTCTACCTGTAATTTCACACCTATTTCTAATTCTTGTTTTCGATGAATTTCTTGGAAGTTTTGCAAGTTTTAATTGTGCTTTAAATCTTTCGTCCAATGGTAATTTTTTATTAGTTATAATTTTTTTAAGTTCTTTCCTTTTTTTGTAAAATTTTTTTACGAGTTTAATTCTGTTTAAATTTTTTTGTATTGAGCTAGTTTTTGCCATACTTCCTCAGTTAATCTTTTTTTCCATATTTTTTTTAATAAATGGAAAGTTCATAGCTTCTAATAAAGCTAATGCACTTTCTTTATTTTTTGCATTAGTAACTATGATTATATCTAAACCCCTAATACGATCTACTTTATCAAAATTTATTTCTTGGAAAATAATGTGTTCTTTAATACCCAAACTATAATTAAAAGAATTGTCAAAACCATTTAAACTTAAACCTTTAAAATCTTTAACCCTAGGTAAAGCAATATTTACTAGTCTATCTATAAATTCATACATTTTATTACTTCTTAATGTAACTTTTACGCCAGCTGCTGCTCCCTTTCTCGTTTTGAAATTTGAAATTGATTTTTTGAATTTTGTTATAATTGGCTTTTGTCCACTAATTAATGACATATTTTCAATACAATTTTGAAGTTTTTTTTTGTCATTAGCATCAGCCCCCAATCCCATATTTAGAACAACCTTTACAATTTTTGGAACCATAAGTTTATTTGACATAGCAAGTTTTTTTTGTAAATTTCCGACAATTATTTTATCATACTGTTCTTTAAGTCTTGGTATCATTTTTTGTTTCCTTTATCGATTTTTTTATATTTAATATCTAAATTTTTTAAATTAGAAATATGAATAAAATTCTCTTTTGAAATGATTCCTCCCTTTTTTTCTTTTGTCGTTTTTTCATGTTTTTTAACAAAATTTATACCTTTAACTTTAGCTCTATTTTTATTTCTTAAAATTTCTATTACTTCGCCTTTCTTCCCTTTATCTTTTCCACTAAGTATCTGAACTTGATTTCCTTTTTTTATCATTTTGCTTATAAAACCTCCGGAGCTAGTGAAATTATCTTCGTTTGATTTTTTGCTCTTAATTCTCTAGTAACTGGACCAAAAATTCGTGTACCTATCGGTTCTCCTTTATCATCTGTAATTACAGCTGCATTATTATCAAATTTAACCTTACTTCCATCATTCCTATGTATTGATTTTTTTGTTCTTACAACAACTGCTTTATGAACAGAGCCTTTTTTTACTTTTCCATTTGGAGTAGCATCTTTTACACTAACGACAATAATATCTCCAACTGAAGCATACCTACGTTTAGAACCACCAAGCACCTTGATACATTCAACTATTCTTGCTCCAGTGTTATCTGCTACATTTAATTCTGTTTGTTTTTGTATCATTTATTTAGTTATAACCTTCCATTTTTTTTTTTTTGAAAATGGCTTTGATTCAATTATTTTTACATTATCACCTACTTTAAATTTGTTTTCTTTATCATGAGCATGATATTTTTTTGAGGCAGTTATTATTTTATCAAAAAATTGGTGAGAATATTTTCTCTTTACCAAAACTACTATTGTTTTGTCGTTTTGATCTCTAATTACTTTGCCATTTAATATTTTTTTTGTCATATCATTTTTTTTTATTTAATACAGTAAAAATTCTTGCTATATCTTTTCTTATAAGAGAAACTTTTGCTACATCCTCAAGTTGTCCATTAGCTTTTCTGAATCTAAAATTAAATAAATCTTTTTTTAAGGAATTAAGTTTATTTTTTAATTCATCTACACTTAATTTTGTTATCTCTTTGTTCTTCATATTTTTTAAAATCTTTTTATAAATTTAGTTTTAATTGGCAACTTAGTTGATGCCTTATACAAGGCTTCTCTAGCAATATTTTCACTCACGCCATCTACTTCAAAAATTATTCTTCCAGGTTTTACTCTACATGCCCAAAATTCAGGAGCACCCTTTCCTTTTCCCATTCTTACTTCCGTAGGTTTTTTTGAAATTGGTATATTCGGAAAAATTCTTAACCAAACTTTTCCAGTTCTCTTCATATATCTTGTTAAAGAAACTCTAGCAGCTTCAATTTGTTTAGATATAACTCTGTCAGGTTCCATAGCTTTAAGTCCATATGCTCCATAATTCAGAATTTCACCTCTGCCAGCATAACCATGAATCCTTCCTTTGTGGGCTTTTCTATATTTTGTTCTTGTTGGTTGCATCATTATTAATTTTTTTATTATCCATATTTTTTTTTACTTTTGAAAAAATTTCACCTTTATAAATCCAAACTTTAACACCAATTATTCCATAAGTTGTTAATGCCTCTGATTCGGCATAATCTAAATTAGCTCTGAAAGTATGTAATGGAACATTTCCTTCTCTCAACCATTCTGTTCTTGCTATTTCATTGCCAGCTAATCTTCCGCTTAAACAAACTTTAATACCTTTGGCACCTAATCTTAGCGCAGACTGCATTGCTCTTTTCATGGTTCTTCTAAAAGCTATTCTCTTTACCAATTGTTGAGCTATATTTTCAGCAACAAGAAAAGCATTAAGTTCAGGTTTTTTTATTTCTTTTATATTTAAACTCACTTCACAAGAAGATATTTTAGATAGGTTTGTTTTTATCTTAGCAACATCGGATCCTTTTTTACCAATAACAAACCCAGGTCTTGATGTGTAAATAGATACAATACATTTTTTTGCTGTTCGTTCAATTATAACTTGGGAGACTCCAGAATTAATAATATTTTTTTTAATATACTCTCTGATTTTATAATCTTCTATTAAAAGCTTTCCATATTCATTCTTTTTTGCAAACCAAATTGAATCCCAATCTCTATTGATTCCTAGTCTTAATCCTATTGGGCTAACTTTTTGTCCCATGTAATTCCTCTTTTTTATTTATTTTTTCTGATAATACTATTGTAATATTGCTATAAGGTTTCTTTATAGCGCTAGCTCTTCCTTTAGCTCTTGGTCTAAATCTTTTTAATACAATTGATTTACCGACATAAGCTTCGGTTATATATAAATTATCAATATCGTATTGATTATTGTTTTCAGCGTTTGCGATTGCCGATTGCACTGTTTTTTTAACATCAAAAGCAATTCGTTGTCTTGCAAAAGATAAATCCCTAATGGCTATATCAGCTTTTTTTCCACGAATATTTTTCAGTAAAAGATTTACTTTTCTTGGGCTTGATCTAACATTTCTATTTATTGCCTTTACAGTATTTTTATTTCTTGGCATCTGCAGATCCTTCCTTTGGCTTTAAAACACTTGTTGTTGTGGCTGATTTAGTTGCACTTGCGGTTGTCGAAGATGTTTTTGCTGCAATTTGTGCAGCTTTTTTATCTGCCGGTGTATGACCTGAAAATTGCCTTGTAGGAGAAAATTCACCTAATTTATGGCCAACCATTTCTTCAGATATTTTGATAGGAATAAATTTCTTACCATTATGTATTAAAAAACTGTATCCAACAAATTCAGGTATGATTGTAGATTTTCTGGACCAGGTTTTAATAGGAGGTTTATTAATTTGATTTTTTAATTTTTCAACTTTATTAATTAAAGTTGAGTCCACAAAAGGTCCTTTCCAAACAGATCTAGACATAAACTACTTTCTTTTTCCTCTTCTTGAAATTATGTACTTATTTGTTGATTTATTTCTTCGAGTTTTTAGTCCTTTAGCTGATTGACCATATGGAGAAACAGGGCTTCTGCCTCCAGAAGTTTTACCTTCACCACCTCCATGTGGATGATCAACTGGATTCATAGCAACTCCTCTAACAGAGGGTCTTCTGCCTTTCCATCTATTTCTTCCAGCTTTTCCAATTTTAATATTTTGATGATCGCTATTTGATACAGTTCCAATTGTTGCTCTTGCTGTATTAATTATCTTTCTTATTTCTCCAGACGTAAGTTTAATTACACAATAGTTTTCATCTATACCGAAAATTTGAGCTGAGGATCCAGCAGAGCGAACAAGTTTACCTCCACCATTTGGTATTAATTCAATATTATGTATATTTGTACCAATAGGAATATCACATAACGGCATGCAATTTCCAATTTTAATTTCTTTGTTTCTTCCGGAAATGATTTCATCCCCAATATTTATTTGTTTTGGGGCTAATATGTAATTCATTGTTCCATCTTCATATTTTATCAAAGCAAGATAAGCTGATCTATTAGGATCATATTCAATTCTTTCAACTTTAGCTTTTATGTCATCTTTTTTTCTATAAAAGTCGACTAATCTATACTTATTTTTGTGTCCCGCTCCTTTACTTCTTGATGTAATTCTTCCTAAATTATTTCTTCCACCAGTGGAAATTTTTCCAAACGATAATAATTTTAGAGATTTATTTTTCCACAAATCTTTACGTTCAACTAAAACAGTACCTCTTGTAGATTTCGTGTATGGTTTAAAAGTTTTTAATGACATAAAATTAAATTCCTGTTGCCAAATCGATACTTTGCCCTTTTTTTAAAGTTACAATTGCTTTTTTAAAGCCAGATTTAGTTGATTTTTTACCACGAACAAGCTTAGTTTTACCTTTTAAATTAATTGTGTTTATTTTAATAACACTTACCTTAAATATTTTTTCTATACTTTTTTTTATTGAACTTTTGTTTGCACCTTTATGAACTTTAAAAACTACTTTATTAAATTCTGACAAAGAGGTAGACTTTTCTGTAATATTTGGCGAAATAATTGTATCTAAATAATTAAATTTTTTCATTTTGAAAGTCTCTCTTGCAACAACTTTATTGATGTAATTGTAAACACAACATTTTTATATTTTAGAAGATCGTAAATATTAGCTCCTTCTTGATCTATAATTTTTAAATTTGGAATATTTCTTACTGATTTTATTATTTTTGATTTAGAATCTTTATCAGGAATTATAAGTAAATTACTTAACTTATGTCTTTTTAGAAATTGACTAAATATTTTAGTTTTTGTTATCTCTTTTTTAAAATCCTCAACTACAAAAAGTGAATTATCTTTCTTTTTTTCTGACAACAGATGAAGCAAACCAAGTTTTTTAATTTTTTTATTTATCTTTTTAACGCTATAAACTGCACCTTTCGGTCCATGAGCCACACCACCCCCCACAAATATAGGCGCCTTTCTACTGCTATGTCTTGCTCCGCCTGTGCCTTTTTGAGCATATATTTTTGCTGTAGAACCTTTTACTTCACCTCTTTGTTTTGTTTTTGCTGTTCTTGATTTAAAGCGATTTATTTGCCAATCTATAACTGATTGGATTACTTTTTTTCTTGGTTTTAATGAAAAGATTTTATCTGACAATTCAATATCATTGGTATTTTCTCCATCTATATTTATTACATGTAATTTCATTTATTTTTTTTCTCTTCTTTTTTGTTAGTTGATTTTCGATCTTCTGCGTTTTTCAAAGTACCCATCCTTTTAATTTTTTTTACATTTTGTTTTATTAAAACAAGAGAGTTTTTTGAACCAGGTATCGAACCTTTGAGATAAATAAGATTGTTTTCTAAATCAGATTTTATTATTTCAAGATTTTGAATGGTTCTTATTTTATCACCCATGTGTCCAGCCATCTTTTTTCCTTTAAAAACCTTACCCGGATCCTGGTTTTGTCCCGTTGAGCCATGCGCTCTATGAGATACGGAAACTCCATGTGAAGCTCGCATACCACCAAAATTATATCTTTTCATAACGCCAGCAAAACCCTTACCTATAGTCTTCGCAGTAATATCAACAAATTTTTGATCTTTGAAAAGTTCTATTCCCAATTCGTTTCCCTCTTTAAAATCAGAAATATTGTTTACTCTAAACTCTTTTAAAATCTTTTTTGGTTCAGTTGCTTTTTTTGTAAATACACCTTTCATTTGTTTTGTTAATTTTGAATTTTTTATTTTTCCAAAACCAACTTTTATTGCGTCATAACCTCTTTTTTCTTTTGTAATCACATCTAAGATTCTTCCTCTTTCCACAAGCAAAACAGTTACTGGTACTAAAACTCCAGAATCAAAAAATTCTCTTGTCATTCCAATTTTTTTTCCTATCAATCCTATTGTCATATAATTTTCTATAACTTAATTTCTATATCAACTCCTGAAGCAAGATCTAATTTCATAAGAGCTTCAACAGTTTGTGGTGTTGGCTCCAAAATATCTATTAATCTTTTGTGAGTTCTAATTTCAAATTGTTCTCTGCTTTTCTTATCTATATGCGGTGATCGTAGTACTGTAAAAACTTCTTTTTTTGTTGGTAAAGGAATTGGTCCTTTAACTTGAGCTCCGGTCCTCTTAGCGGTATTAACTATTTCAACAGTAGATAGGTCAAGAATCTTATTATCATAAGCTCTTAAATGTATTCTTATATTTTGCTTGTCCATAATTTTAAGCCAATTTTTTTGTTACTTCGTCTTGTACATTTTGAGGAACTTTTTCATAATGATCGAAAAACATTGAATATTGTGCTCTACCTTGTGACATTGATCTAAGATTGTTTATATATCCAAACATATTTGCTAATGGAACCATTGCGCTTATTACTGTTGCATTTCCTCTTTTATCAGTTGTTGAAACTTGTCCTCTTCTGCTATTTAAATCTCCAATAACATCACCCATATAATCATCAGGAGTTACAACCTCAACTCTCATCATTGGTTCCAAAAGTTTGAGAGAAGCTTTTGTGCAAGCATCTTTAAAACAATGTCTGGACGCTATTTCAAAAGCTAGAACACTTGAATCAACATCATGGTGTAAACCATCTAAAATAGTGACTTTATAATCTATTAAAGGAAACCCAGCTAATATTCCACTATCAGCCACACTCTCAATACCTTTTTCAACACCAGGTATAAATTCTTTTGGAATAGCTCCTCCTTTAATTTCATTTACAATTTCTCTTCCTTTTCCCGGAGCTAGCGGTTCAACTCCTAATTCAACTTTTGCAAATTGGCCAGCTCCACCACTTTGTTTTTTGTGTATGTATGTATTTTCTGCTGATTTTAAAATTGTTTCTCTATATGCAACTTGTGGAGCTCCAATATTTGCTTCAACCTTAAATTCTCTTTTCATTCTATCGACAATAATATCTAAATGCAGCTCTCCCATACCCTTTATTATTGTTTGTCCGGACTCCTCATCTGATGTTACCCTAAAAGATGGGTCTTCTCTTGCAAGTCTTCCTAAAGCTTCTCCCATTTTTTCCTGATCCCCTTTAGTTTTCGGTTCGACTGCAATTTCAAGAACTGGATCTGGAAATTCCATAGGTTCTAAAACAATAGGATTATCTTCATCAGATAAAGTGTGGCCTGTTATTGTATATTTTAGCCCAGCCAAAGCCACAATATCACCTGTATTAGCCTCTTTAACGTCTTCTCTGCTGTTTGCGTGCATTAATAACATTCTACCGACTCTTTCTTCTTTATCTTTAGTAGTATTATAAATTCCAGTAGCTGTTTTTAATGTGCCAGAATATATTCTTATAAATGTTAAAGTTCCTACAAAAGGATCCGTGGCAACTTTAAATGCTAAAGCTGAAAAAGATTCCTTATCATTAAATTTTCTCTCTAACTCATCTTTAGAATCAGGCTTGGTTCCTTTGATAGAGCCAATATCTATGGGGCTTGGTAAAAGATCTACAACCGCATCTAATAATGGTTGCACACCTTTATTTTTGAATGCGGAACCAGTCAACACGGGAACAAAACCGAATTTTAAACAGCCTTTTCTAACACAAGATATAAGATCTTCTTCTGATATTTTTTTTCCATTTAAATAATCGTCCATCAATTTTTCATCCTCCTCTACTGCAGTTTCTACTAATTCTTTTCTATATTTTTCTGCTTGTGTTTTTAAATCTGAAGGTATTTCAACATATTCAAATTCTGCTCCCAGCTTTTCTTCTTTCCATAAAACTGCTTTCATTTTAATCAAATCAACTACTCCTTTGAATGAATCTTCTATGCCAACCGGTAATTGCATTACTAATGGTTTTGCGCCAAGTCTATCTTTGATCATATCAACACACATAAAAAAATCTGCTCCGGTCCTATCCAATTTATTTACAAAACAAACTCTTGGAACTTTATATTTGTCTGCCTGTCTCCAAACAGTTTCCGACTGGGGTTCAACCCCAGCGACACCGTCAAAAACAGCAACGGCACCATCTAGTACTTTTAATGATCTCTCAACTTCAATAGTGAAATCAACATGACCTGGAGTATCTATAATATTAATTCTATGATCTTTCCAAAAACACGTGGTAGCCGCTGAAGTAATTGTAATTCCTCTTTCTTGTTCTTGCTCCATCCAATCCATAGTAGCGGCACCGTCATGCACTTCACCTATTTTGTGACTTTTACCTGTATAATATAAAATTCTTTCTGTGGTAGTTGTTTTACCAGCATCGATGTGTGCCATAATACCAATATTTCTATATTTTTCTAAATTATGAGTTCTGGCCATTGTTACCACCTATAGTGTGCAAATGCTTTATTTGATTCTGCCATTTTATGAGTGTCTTCCCTTTTTTTTATGGCAGTACCTTTTTTTTGATAAGCATCCATAAGTTCATTAAATAATTTATCGGACATTGTTTTGTTTTTTCTTTTTCTTGAAGCTTCTAATAACCATTTTAAGGCTAAAGTTTGCGATCTATTTGTTTTTACCTCAACAGGAATTTGGTATGTCGCACCACCAACTCTTCTAGATCTAACTTCAAGGTTTGGCCGAATGTTATTTATTGCTTCATTAAAAATTTTTATTGGATCTTCTTTTGTCTTATTTTTAATTTGCTTAAGAGCTGTATAAATTAATTTTTCTGCTGCCGATTTTTTTCCGTCATACATGACAAAATTGATAAATTTTGATAACATTAATGATTTATAATTCGATTCTGCATAAATAATTCTTTTTGGAGCTCTTTTTTTTCTGGACATTTTTTTATTTTGGTTTTTTAGTTCCGTATTTAGATCTTTGTTGCTTTCTTGCGGTCACTCCTTGCGTATCTAAATTTCCTCTCAATATATGATAACGCACTCCCGGCAGATCTTTTACTCGACCACCTCTTATTAAAACTACTGAGTGTTCTTGTAAATTATGACCCTCTCCTGGAATATAGCAGGTAACTTCATGGCCATTAGACAATCTAACTCTTGCAACTTTTCTAAGAGCTGAGTTTGGCTTTTTTGGTGTAGTTGTGTATACCTTTGTACATACACCTCTTTTTTGAGGAGATTGTTCTAAAGCTGGAACCTTACTTCTAACTTTCTGTTTTACCCTCGACCTTTTAATCAACTGGTTAATAGTTGGCATAATATTAATTTTCTTAAAATGATGGGAAAAGTAGCGGAGCCTGTCTGAATTAAATCAAACTTTTTAGTTAGTGTTTAAAGTAAATACTACCTTACTTCTAACCATCAAAATTGCGCTAAACTACTAATTGAAAACTTAAAAGTCAACACTCAAACGTTTAGAATTTTTATATCTAAAATAGAAAAAGTTACTAAATAATTAAGCTTTTTGACTAGTGGAAAGTTGTTTTTTTTCTGCTTCTTCTGAGGTTTCTTTTGCTAATATTTCATCTCTTACAGCTGCTATTTTTTGCCATCTGGTTTTTGCAGTTCCAGTACCTGCTGGAATAAGTCGACCCACTATGACATTCTCTTTTAATCCTTGAAGTGTATCAACTTTACCTTTCATTGCAGCATCTGTAAGCACTCTTGTGGTTTCTTGAAATGAAGCTGCAGAAATAAATGAATTTGTTTGAAGTGACGCCTTCGTTATACCTAATAAAACTCTCTTTGCAAGAGCACCTGTTTTTCCTTCTTTTTTTAACCTCTCATTTTCATTATCTAGGTCAATTTTATCAATTATTTCGCCTTGCAAATAATTTGAGTCACCTGATTTTTCAATTTCTACTTTCTTTAACATTTGTCTTAATATAGTTTCTATATGTTTGTCATTAATAACCACTCCTTGTAATCGATAAACTTCCTGAACCTCACTAACATAATAGTCAGTTAATGCTTGAATCCCCAAAATTCTTAAAATATCATGAGGCGCCGGACTACCATCTAAAAGATATTCTCCTTTCTTTATTGTTTCTCCTTGATTAAAATTAATATGTTTTCCTTTGGGAATAAAATATGACGATGATGCTCCTGAAGGAGTTACAATCGACACTTTAAGTTTTCCTCTAACTTCGTTTCCGAATTCGATTGAACCATCATTTTCTGCTATGATAGCACTATCTTTTGGTCTTCTGGCTTCAAATAATTCTGCTACTCTAGGTAATCCTCCGGTAATATCTTTAGTTTTTGATGTTTCTTTCGGTAACCTTGCTAAAACATCACCAGCAGAAACTTGTTGTCCATCTTTTACTGATAAAATCGAATCTGGTACTAAATAATATCTAGCTTCATTATCATCTGCTTTTTTTATAACATTACCTTTTTCATCTCTTAGTGTAATTCTTGGTTTTAGTTCTGTATTCTTTGACTGCGATCTCCAATCCAAAACAGATTTTGAAGATATGCCTGTAGTATCATCTGCTGTTTCTGCCAAAGAAATTCCATCAACCAAATCCATATAATTTACAATTCCACTTTTTTCCGCAATCACAGGTAATGTATAAGGATCCCATTCACAAATTCTTTTACCTTTTTCAACTTTTTCATTGTTGTCGCAGTAAAGCTTAGCACCATAAGGAACTTTATAAATTGCAAGTTGTCGTCCATCTTCATCTTCTATAGATATTTGTGTATTTCTTCCCATTATGATTTTATTTTTTTTAGAATCTTCAATTATATTTTTATAAATAATTTTTATAATCCCAGTTGAATGAGCAATTACATGAGATTCTTCTTTAATTTGCGCAGTTCCTCCTACGTGAAATGTTCTCATGGTAAGTTGCGTTCCTGGTTCCCCTATCGACTGAGCTGCTATCATTCCAATTGCTTCACCTTCACTAACTAATCTACCCCTAGAAAGATCTCTTCCATATGATAGTGCGCAAACACCTTTTTTGGATTCACATGTTATTACTGAATAGACTTTAATAGATTTAACCCCAGCAGCATCTATCTTTTCGCAAACTTTTTCATCAATCATTTCTTTTCTTTTAATTAATATTTCCCCGCTTATTGGATGTTTAACATCCTCAGCAGCCGATCTTCCCAAAACACGATCAGATAAACTCACTATAATATTACCTCCTTCAATAATTTCTGATAAAGTAATAAAATTCTTAGTTTTACAATCACATTCCATTTTAGTAATAGAAATATCTTGAGCAACATCACAAAGCCTCCTTGTTAAATAACCTGAATTTGCAGTTTTTAAAGCTGTATCAGCCAAACCTTTTCTGGCTCCATGCGTAGAGTTAAAATATTCTAATGCTGTTAACCCTTCTTTAAAATTTGCCGTTATTGGAGTTTCTATAATTTCACCCGATGGTTTGGCAATAAGTCCACGCATACCTGCTAATTGCTTCATTTGCGCAGCAGAACCTCTTGCTCCAGAATTTGCCATCATAAAAACTGAATTCGTTTCGATTCTTCCATGTGGCATAATTTTTGTTGCTGATGAAATTCCTTTCATCATTTCGTCAGCAACTAAATCTGTACATTTAGACCAAACGTCGATAACTTTATTATATTTTTCTCCCCTTGTAATTAAACCTTCTGAATATTGTTCTTCGTAATCTTCAATTTGTCTTTTTGCATCATTTACAAGTTTTTGTTTTGTTGTGGGAATAATTAAATCATCTTTTCCAAAAGAGATTCCTGCTTTAAATGCATGCTTAAATCCTAGAGTTTTAATTTTGTCACAAAATATCACCGTTTCCTTCTGACCGCAGTAACGGAAAACAATATCAATAATTTCGGAAACATTTTTTTTAGATAAAATTCTATCAATTAAAGAAAATTTAATCTTATGATGCTTCGGTAAAATACTAGATAAAATAAATCTTCCTGCCGTACTCTTATATTTTTCTATAACTTTATTATCTTTTTCATCAACTGTCTCAAATCTACTTATTATATTTGAGTGTAAACTAATATTGTTCGCTTCTAACGCTTGCTCTATTTCATTAACATTACCAAAATAACCATTTGGTTTATCATTAACCTGTTCTTCAGTTGATTGGGATAAATAATAAATTCCCAAAACCATATCTTGACTAGGGACAATTATAGGTTTTCCATTGGATGGACTTAATATATTGTTTGTGGACATCATTAATACTCGGGCCTCCAATTGTGCCTCAATACTCAAAGGAACATGAACTGCCATTTGATCTCCATCAAAATCCGCATTAAAAGCAGCACAAACTAAAGGATGTAATTCTATGGCTTTTCCCTCAATTAATTTTGCTTCAAAAGCTTGTACCCCAAGTCTGTGCAAAGTTGGAGCCCTATTTAATATAACCGGATGTTCTCTAATAATGGATTCTAAAGCATCCCAAACTTCACTTTTTTCTTTTTCAACCAATCTCTTTGCTTGCTTAATTGTTGTTGCTAATCCAAGACTATCTAATTTCGCATACAAAAAAGGTTTAAAGAGTTCCACGGCCATTTTTTTAGGAAGTCCACATTGGTGAAGTTTTAGTTCGGGGCCCGCTACTATTACTGATCTTCCTGAATAATCTACTCGTTTTCCTAATAAATTTTGTCTAAATCTTCCTTGCTTACCTTTTAACATTTCCGACAAAGATTTAAGTGGACGTTTCCCAGTACCAGTTATAACTCTTCCTCTTCGTCCATTATCAAATAGCGCATCAACCGACTCTTGAAGCATTCTCTTTTCATTTCGTATGATTATGTCTGGAGCTTTTAAATCAATTAATCTCTTTAATCTATTATTTCTATTAATTACTCTCCGATAAAGATCATTTAAATCAGATGTAGCAAATCTCCCTCCATCTAGAGGAACTAAAGGTCGAAGTTCCGGAGGAATAACTGGAATACTTGTTAAAATCATCCATTCAGGTTTATTACCCGATTCTAAAAACGATTCAATTAATTTTAATCTCTTAATAGCTCTTTCTTCAGCAACCTTTGATTTAACTTCACTTAAGAACAATCTTAATTTATCTTTTTCTGCTTTCAGATCCAAATTTACTAGTAATTCCCTTATGGCTTCAGCTCCAATCCTTGCCTCAAAAGCATCTTCACCATATTCTTCTTGGCTTTTTATATATTGTTCTTCAGAAAGTAGCTGCTTATACGTAAGTTTTGTAAGCCCTGGTTCGATGACAATAAAACTTTCAAAATATAAAACTTTTTCAACCTCTTTAAGTTTTAAATCAACAGCTAAAGATATTCTACTTGGAAGAGATTTTAAGAACCAAATATGAGATACTGGACTAGCTAGTTCTATATGACCCATTCTCTCTCTTCTTACATTAGATCTTGTAACTTCAACGCCACATTTTTCACAAATTATTCCTCTAAATTTCATTCTTTTGTATTTTCCGCATAGACATTCGTAATCTTTGACTGGACCAAAAATCCTTGAGCAAAAAAGGCCATCTTTTTCTGGTCTAAAAGTTCTATAATTAATCGTTTCAGGTTTTTTTATTTCACCAAATGACCAAGAATTAATTTTTTCAGGACTTGCTAAAGAAATTTTTATTTTACTAAATGATTTTTGAACTGGTTCGAAATTAAATAATTTGTTTATATCTTTATCCATAAATGATTAATTTAATTCTATATTTAAGCCTAATGATTTAATTTCCTTGATTAAAACATTGAATGATTCTGGAACTCCAGATTCAAATTTATCGTCACCTTTAACGATGGTTTCATAAACTTTTGTTCTTCCCGCTATATCATCAGATTTTACAGTTAATATTTCTTGTAAAGTGTATGCAGCTCCATAAGCTTCTAATGCCCAAACTTCCATTTCTCCAAATCTTTGACCTCCAAGTTGAGCTTTTCCACCTAATGGTTGTTGAGTAACCAAACTATAAGGTCCAGTTGATCTTGCATGAATTTTATCTTCAACTAAATGGTGTAGTTTAAGCATATATATTATACCTACAGTAACTTTTCTATCAAACTTTTCCCCCGTACGTCCGTCCCATAAAGTTGTTTGTCCAGACGACGGCAATTCAGCTAAATTAAGTAATTTGGTAACATCATCTACTGACGCTCCGTCAAAAACGGGTGTTGATATGGGTATCCCTGACGATAAATTTGAAATCAAATCATTAAATTCTCTTTCATTTAGTGATTTAATCTTTTCAGCATATACATCCTTACCATATATTTTTTTAAGAACGTCGCGAATTAAACTATTTTTTTTATTAATATCTGTTTGAGTCTTAATCATTTGATTAATTTTTTCCCCTAGCTCAGAACAAGCCCAACCAAGGTGAGTCTCTAAAATTTGGCCAACATTCATTCTACTAGGAACGCCTAGTGGATTTAGAACTACATCAACAGGTTTGCCATTTTCCATGTAAGGCATATCTTCTACAGAAACAATTTTGCTTATAACTCCTTTGTTGCCATGTCTTCCAGCCATTTTATCTCCAGGTTTAAGGCTTCTTTTTACCGCAACAAAAACCTTTACCATTTTTAAAACATTTGGTAAGAGATCGTCACCTTGTTGAATTTTTTCTACTTTATCTTCAAATCTTTCTTTTATATCATGTTTAACTTTATTGTACTGCTGTCTAAGAATCTTCAAATCATTGTTTGTTTGCTCTTTATTAAAAGTCATTTTCCAATAATCATTTAAATTAAATTTACTTAAATTATTTGGAGTAATTTCGCTTCCGGATTTAAGATTCATAAAATCTTCACTTAGTTTTACATTATCTAATATTTCTTGTGCTCTTATTTTGATATTTCTTTCCAAAATCTCCTCTTCTACAGCTTTGTCTTCATGAATCGACTCAATTTCTGCCCTTTCAATTGACGTCGACCTCTCATCTTTTTCTATTCCATGTCTATTAAAAACTCTTACGTCAACCACTATTCCATGACTTCCTGGTGGCAATTTTAAAGACGAGTCTCTAACATCTGTTGCTTTTTCACCAAAAATAGACCTTAATAATTTTTCTTCAGGATTAGATAATGTATCTCCTTTAGGTGTAACTTTACCAACTAGTATATCGCCTGCTTTTACCTCGGCTCCAACATAAACCACTCCCGATTCGTCTAAATTTCTTAATGATTCTTCAGCAATATTTGGTATATCTCTTGTTATTTCTTCAGTTCCTAATTTTGTATCTCTAGCCATTAATTCATATTCTTCAATATGAACTGACGTAAAAACATCATCCGTTACGCATCTTTCAGAAATTAAAATTGAATCTTCAAAATTATAACCAAGCCATGGCATAAATGCGACTGTAATATTTTTTCCTAATGCCAACTCGCCCAATTTAGTTGAAGGACCATCTGCAATAATATCTCCTTTTTTAATAATATCACCAATTTTAACTAAAGGTTTTTGGTTAATTGTTGTATTTTGATTTGATTTTTGAAATTTAAGTAAATTGTAAATATCTGTTCCCGATTTAGAAAGATCTTTTTCAGTAGCTTTAACAACTATTCTTTTTCCATCAATTTTATCAACAATACCATCTCTTTTAGACACAATTGTTACCCCTGAATCTAAAGCAACACCTTGTTCAATGCCAGTGCCCACCAAAGGCGACTCTGGTTTTAACAAAGGAACTGCTTGCCTCATCATATTTGATCCCATTAAGGCTCTGTTCGCATCATCATTTTCTAAAAAAGGTATTAATGAGGCAGCCACGGAAACTAATTGCTTTGGTGATACATCTACATATTCAATTGTATCTGGCTTAGCAAGAATGAAATTAAGTGATTTTCTACACGACACTAGTTCTTCTGTAAAACGACCTTCATCATTTATAAATGAATTAGCCTGAGCTATAGTATATTTTGCTTCCTCAATTGCAGACAAATATTCTATTTCATTTGTAATTTTTCCATTCACTACTTTTCTGTAAGGGCTTTCAATAAATCCATATTTATTGACTACTGAGTATATCGCTAAACTGTTTATTAATCCTATGTTGGGACCTTCTGGAGTTTCTATAGGACATATACGTCCATAATGAGTTGGATGAACATCTCTAACTTCAAACCCAGCTCTTTCTCTTGTAAGTCCACCTGGACCTAGAGCGGAAACTCTTCTTTTGTGGGTTATTTCAGATAGTGGATTTGTTTGATCCATAAATTGAGATAACTGTGATGTTGCAAAAAAATCTTTCATTACAGCAGTTATTGGTCTAGGATTCACTAAATCTTGAGGCATGGAGGATTCTACCTCTAACAGAGTTGACATTTTTTCTTTTATGACTCTTTCCATCCTTAAAATGCCTATTCTAAACTGATTTTCTACTAATTCTCCAACCGATCTTACTCTACGATTGCCCAAATGATCTATATCATCAACTTCTCCCTTGCCATTTCTTAAATCAAGCATATGTCTAATGATCGCTACAATATCGTCATTTCGCAAAATTGTGATATTATCATTGCACTGAAGATTCAATTTACTATTTAGTTTAACCCTACCAACATCTGAAAGATCATAACGTTCTGAAGTAAAAAACAAATTATTAAATATTTCCTTAGCAATATTAAAAGATGGAGGCTCACCTGGTCTTAAAACTTTATAAATATCATTGATCGCATCTTCTTTAGAATTATTTTTGTCAATATTTAAAGTATCAATTAAATAAGGTCCTTTATTTATTGGATCTATGTCAGCTATAGTAAGTGCGTTAATATTTAGTTCAATTATTTTATCTAAGTTTTCTTGTCGAATCGGCGAACCTGACTTTAAAAATTCTTCTTGAGTTGATGGAATTACCAAATTATCTTTTATATATTTTCCCAAAAAATAATCTGACGGAACCAAAATGTTCTTCAAGCCCTCGTTATAAATCTTTTTAGCAATGGCTAAATTAATTTTAGATCCTTTTTTTAATATTTTTTTTCCACCGGTAAAATTAACAAGATCATCCCTTAATTTAATCGGACGTTTGTAATCATCTGGGTTAAATTTTGTTTTCCACTGTTGTGTGCTTTTGTCAAAATTAAACGTTTTGAAATTATAAAATAAATCTAATATCTCTCTCTTTTGAAATCCTAAAGCATACAATAAAGTTGTAATTGGTAATTTTCTTTTTCTATCTATTCTAAAATATAATATGTCTTTAACATCATATTCAAAATCCAACCATGATCCTCTATTTGGTATAACTCTACAGTTAAAAAGTAATTTACCACTGGCATGTGTTTTGCCTTTATCGTGATCAAAAAATACTCCGGGACTTCTATGCATTTGATTTACAACGACTCTTTCGACGCCATTAATTACGAAAGTTCCACCAGCAGTCATTAATGGTACATCTCCCATATAAACTTCCTGTTCTTTTGCTGAAAGAACTTGTTTTGTATTATTTTCAGGATCTATATCGTAAATAACCAAACGCAGAGTTGGTTTAAGTGACGATGAGTAAGTTAAATCTCTTTGCCTACATTCTTCAACATTAAATTTTGGTTTTTCTAAACGAAAGGACAAATACTCCAAAGTCGCTTTATCAGATAATTCTTCAATGGGAAAAATACTTTTAAAAACTCTATCTAAACCCTTAAGTAAATTTGATTCGGAATTTTTTTTTGTAGACAAAAATTGTTCATACGATTTTTTCTGAACTTCTATTAAATTAGGAATAGTTAAAGACTCTTTTAACTTTCCAAAATTTTTTCTGATACTTTTTTTTTCAGTAAAAGATAATTGCATGTACAAATTCACATCCAAGGATATGAATGAAAAATTTAAATTTAAAAAAAACTACTTTAATTCTACTTTAGCTCCAACAGCCTCTAACTTTTTCTTTACTTCTTCAGCTTCTTTCTTCGATACTCCAGCTTTTATTTCTTTGGGCGCTGCCTCAACCAAATCTTTTGCTTCTTTTAGTCCTAATCCTACAAATGCTCTAACTTCTTTAATAACGTTAATCTTTTTGTCTCCAGCCGATGCTAGAAAAACAGTAAACTCAGATTTTTCTTCTGCTTGCATAGCTTGAGCTGCTGGTGGCGCCGCTGTGTTAGCTGCGGCAGAAACGCCCCATTTTTCTTCTAATTGTTTTGATAACTCTGCTGCCTCAACAACAGTAAGTTTTGATAGTTCATCTATTATTTTATTAAGATCTGACATGAAAATTCTGATTTATGTTTTTTTACTCTTTGCGTGCGCCAAAATAGCAATTTTTGCACCAGGTGCAAGTAAAATACTTATTATTTTTTGCGCAGAAGTTATCAAAATGCCTGTAATTTTGGCTCTAGCTTCGTCTAAGGTTGGTAGTGTTGCTATTTTTTCCACATCTTCAGCAGAAAGAGGCTCTTCTTCCATGATTCCGCCAATAATTTTTAAATTTGAATTGTCTTTAGCAAAGCTTGTTAAAATTTTTGCTGATTTTATCGCGTCTTCAGAAAAAGCTACGGCTGTTGGACCAGAAAACAAATTTTCTAACTTTTTAAATTTACTTCCATCTAGAGCTAATTTAGTGATTCTATTTTTGGTAATTTTAAAGAAGATTCCATGCTTTCTCATTTCTTCTCTTAATTTATCAATTTGTTTAACAGTAAGGCCTTGGTATTGAGTAACAAAAATAGAACTAGTTTTTTTAAAAATATTTTTCATCTCTTCAATATAAATTTTTTTTTTATCTTTATTCATCATAACTGTTACTTTCTTAATTTTAATTTGTAAGAGATTCCCATTGTAGACGTTAAAAAAGCAGAAAAGATAAAATCACCTTTTATACTGCTAGGTTTTTCTTTTAATATAGTTTCTAAAACTAAATCGTAGTTTTCCTTAATTTTTACATCAGAAAAACTTTTCTTACCAATTGAAGCACCAAGGTTACCATCTTTATCATTTTTAATTTCTATTTGTCCAGATTTTAGATCTTTAACAATCGCTTTAATATTATTTGTTATGGTGCCAAATTTTGGGTTCGGCATTAAGCCTTTTGGCCCTAAAATTTTTCCTAACTTTCCCATTTTTTTCATCATTAGTGGAGTTGCAACAAGTTTGTCAAAATTTATTTTTCCAGCAATTATATCTTCGACCAAACTATCTGAACCAAACAAATCTGCACCAGCATCCTTAGCCTCTTGGACTTTGTTATCTTCACAGAGTACAGCGATTTTTATTTTTTTACCATTACCATTAGGCAAGTTAACTGTAGTTCTTAAGTTGGCTTCTTCTTTTTTCTTTTTTATATTTAAATTAAAATAAACATCAATAGATTCATCAAATTTTGTTGTACAATTTTTTTTAACCTTTTTAATAGCATCCTCAATTACCTCAGTTTTTTTATCTTTCGATATTTCTAATAACTTTTTAAATCTTTTAGATGCTTTAATTTTCATTAATCCTTTACCTCTATGCCCATTGATCTGGCCGATCCACAGATTATTTTAGTAGCTTCCTTTGGGTCAAAAGCATTCAAGTCTTTCATTTTTTCCTGTGCTATTTTTTCTGCCTGTTTCATAGTTATTGACCCAACAACAACTCTTCCTGGTTCTTGTGAACCACTCTTTAACTTTGCTGCCTCTTTTATAAAATGCGAAGCAGGTGGCGATTTTATAATAAAATCAAATTTTTTATCTTTGTAAATAGTAATAACTACCGTTACTGGCTTGCCCATAAAACTTTTTGTTTTTTCATTAAACGCCTTACAAAATTCCATAATATTAACTCCTCTTTGACCTAAAGCAGGGCCGATAGGTGGAGCGGGATTAGCTTGACCACCTTTTATTTGCAACTTTACATATCCAGTAATTTCTTTTGCCATAATTAATTTTTTTCTACCTGACTGTATTCCAAGTCTATAGGAGTGGGTCTCCCAAAAATTGAAACGGATACTTTAAGTCTTGATCTTTCTTCATCAACTTCTTCAACTAAACCACTAAATGAAGCAAATGGACCTTCGCAAACTTTTACCTGTTCACCTATATCAAAACTAATTTGAGTTTTGGGTAGCAACGAACCTTCTTTAATGCGCCCCATAATTTTGTCTATTTCTTTTTCTGAGACAGGTATTGGAGTTCCGGTTGAGCCTAAAAAACCAGTAACTTTTTGAATATTCTTTATCATATGATAAAGTTCTTTGTTCATTTCCATTTTTACCAAAACATAACTTGGAAAATATTTTTTATTACTCTGAATTCTTTTTCCTCTTCTTACCTCAGTAACTTCATGAGTAGGTACTAAAACATCTTCAATTTTATCATTCAATTCTTTTCTTTTTAAAGTATCTTTTAAAATTTCAGCTACTTTATGTTCAAAACCCGAAAAAGTCTGCACAATATACCAATTTTTCATATTAAATATTGATAGTTAAAATTATATCTAACAAAAATCTAAATATTTGATCTAAAAGTAAGAAAAAAATTGCAGCTATGGTAGCCAAAACAAAAACCATTAAGGATCCAATAAGAACATCCTTTTTAGTCGGCCAAGTTACCTTGAAAGCCTCCTGTTTTACGCTCTGAATAAATCTTAAAGGGTTAAACATTTTTTTTACTCTCAACTTTGGCAGGAGTGGAGGGACTCGAACCCCCAACCCCGGCGTTTGGAGCGCCGTACTCTACCAATTGAGCTACACTCCTATGAGGGGTTATTCCAATATTTTGGTAACCACCCCAGCTCCAACTGTCTTACCACCTTCCCTAATTGCGAAATTTAGTTTTTCATTCATTGCAATTGGAGTTATTAATTTCACAGTAAATTTTGAATCATCTCCAGGCATAATCATTTCTGTACCTTTGGGAAGTTCAACTTCTCCAGTGACGTCAGTAGTCCTAAAATAAAACTGAGGTCTATATTTTGAAAAGAAAGGAGTGTGTCTACCACCCTCTTCTTTTTTTAATATATAAGCTTGAGCTTCAAATTTAGTGTGAGGTGTAACTGATCCAGGTTTTGCTAACACTTGGCCTCTTTCTATATCTTCTCTTTCAACTCCTCTTAACAAAGCTCCAATGTTATCACCAGCTTCTCCAGTATCTAAAAGTTTTCTAAACATTTCAACTCCTGTACAAACTGTCTTTTTGGTTTCTCTAATTCCAACTATTTCAAGCGCTTCACCGGTTTTTACAACTCCTTGTTCAACACGACCTGTCGCAACCGTCCCTCGACCCGATATAGAGAAAACGTCTTCTACTGGCATTAAGAAAGGTTTATCTTTTGGTCTTGTAGGTTGAGGTATATGTTCATCAATAGCCTTCATTAATTCCATAATTGAATTTTTTCCAGTCGCGTCATCTTTGCCTTCAAGTGCTTTTAATGCAGATCCTTTAATGATAGGAATTTTATCTCCAGGAAATTTATATGAAGTTAAAAGTTCACGTATTTCTTCAACAACTAAATCTAAAAGTTCTTTATCCTTTACTTGATCTACTTTATTTAGGTAAACGACAATAGCCGGCACTCCTACCTGTCTTGCCAAAAGAACATGTTCTCTAGTTTGTGGCATTGGTCCATCTGTAGCGCTAACAACAAGTATAGCACCATCCATTTGCGCTGCACCGGTTATCATATTTTTTACATAATCGGCATGTCCAGGACAATCTACGTGAGCATAATGTCTTTTATCAGTTTCAAATTCAACGTGAGCAGTTGCAATAGTTATACCTCGTTCTTTTTCTTCTGGAGCTTTGTCTATTTGATCAAAAGGAATATATTCTGCTCCACCTTTTTCAGACAATATTTTCGTTATTGCTGCCGTTAAAGTAGTCTTCCCATGATCCACGTGACCAATTGTACCTACGTTAGCATGCGGTTTATTTCTTACAAATTTTTTTTTCTCTGCCATTTTTTAATACCTCATTTTCTTTAACTTTATAATAATCTTGGAGCGGGTGAAGGGAATCGAACCCTCACGACCAGCTTGGAAGGCTGGTGTTCTACCATTGAACTACACCCGCATCATTCCAAACGTATCACACCGTTTCGCTGCTCAAAACTTCATTAATCTTGGTGGAGGGGGAAGGATTCGAACCTTCGAAGACCGAAGTCAACGGGTTTACAGCCCGCCCCATTTGACCGCTTTGGTACCCCTCCATGAACTCAGAGGTTACCGATACCATCAATAAAGCTTTTAACAACAACGTTTTTATAAGCATCTTATTAAATAAATGCAATAAATGATTTTAGTAATTAATATGCTATTAATCCTAGTAATTTGTTAAATAAACATGAAAAAGACAGCCTTTTTGATAGCAGGTAAACATGCCGTAATCGAGGCTTTAAAAAATCCCTATCGTAAAGTATTAAAAATCTTCTTAACCGAAGACTCAAAAAAAAAATTAAATAAGAACAATCAAAATCTCAACCTTCTCGAGAATATTAAATTATTCTACAAAACTAATAAAGAAATGAATCGCCTATGTTCAAAAGATCAAATATCTCATCAGGGTCTAATGGCTGAAATTGAACATATAGAAGGAATAAATCTTAAAGATTATTTAAAGTTATCAGAAAACAAAAAAAATATCACATTTGTCGCTTTAGAAGAAGTGACAGACCCTAGAAATATTGGCTCTATAATCAGAAGTGCTGCTTCTTTTAATATCGATGGAATAATTATTAAGGAAAGATCTTTTCCAAGTGAAAGTAAACTTTTATATAAAAGTGCTAGCGGATGCATAGAACATATTCATATATTCGAAGTTTCTAATATAAATACAACGTTAAAATACTTAAAGTCAAAAAATTTTTGGATTTGTGGTTTTGACAAAAATGGAGACAAAAATTTTGTTAACCATAGTTGGGATGGAAATAATGTTCTTGTATTTGGTTCGGAAGGCTACGGCTTAAAATATCAAACATTAAAGAATTCTGACTTTTTGTTAAAAATTAATATCAACAAAAAAATAGATAGTCTTAATATTTCTAATTCTGCAGCTCTAGTTTTTCATTATATTAATAACTTGAGGGAAAAAAAATGAGATTAATTTCTTATTTCATAATTTTTTGTTTAATTTTTTCCACATGTCCCAAAGCATCTTACTAAAGTGCTCAGCAAAACGTGGAGCATCAAACACTGGAGATTGCAAGGCTATTTGGCGTAAATTCATTCTGATTTTAGAAAGTTCATCAAGATTAGAGGAAAATTTTATAGCTTTAGAAACATATTCATCATAATTTTTAGCGATCCAATCATGCATATTTAAGTTGGAATTAATACTCTCTCCAAAATGAAACAAAAATCTATTTCCTTTTAAAGTTAAGACCGGCACACCCATCCAAACAGCTTCTTCAGTACTTGTGTTTCCTTGAAAAGGAAAAGGATCTAGAGCAATATCAATTTCATTATAAGTTTCTAACACTTCCTTTCTGGTAGGAGACTTGCCGTGTAAAATTAAACGATTTTTATCGATTTTATTTTTTTTAAATCTTTTGTGGGTATTTTCAACAATCTTTTGATCATCAAGCTCCGTGCTTTTTAAAAAAAGTTTTGAATTTGGAACGGATGATAAAACTTTAGACCATAAAGCAATTACATCATCATTTACTTTGGTTAATTTATTAATACAACCAAAAGTAACAAAATTATTTTTAAGAGCAGGCAAATTATTTATTGCCACATTAAAATCAGGAGGAGTAAAACAGTGTTCTATTTCTGGTAGCCTTAATATTTTTTCAACATAATGATTTTCTTCATTTTTGGGTATGGTAAGAGGACTTCCAATAAAGTAATCAATTTCAAGAATACCCGTAGAACCCTGCCCTAGCCAACTGACTTGAATTGGAGCACTCTTGTACATAAATATCGGCAGTCTATTTTTTGCAGAGTGGCCTTGTAAATCCATTAAAATATGAATGCCATCTTTTACAATTTGTTCAACAACTTCTTCATCTTTTTTTTTTTCAATAGAATGGCTCTTTGAAAACAAAGGTCTAAAATGATAAGAAAACTCATCTCTTCGTTCAGTGGTCGTATATGCAATTAATTCAAAATTTTTTTTTCTTAATTCTCTCAAGGTACTTAGTGTATGGAAGCCACCAGGATGATTTCCAAAGTCAGCTGAAATCAAACCTAACCTAAGTTTTGTTGGTTTTTTTTCGTATTGATGTTTAAAAGATAAACTTTTTTTTGGCTTGCAATTTATTCTAAATTTTCTTGCTTCCGTTAAATATAAATTTGGATTAAAATCTGTTTTATAATTCAGATTAAATAAGAGCATACTATAGGCCTTAGCATAGTCAGTTTTAATTTTAATAGCTTGACGACATGATTGTGTAGCTTCATCATATTTTCCTAAATTACTTAACAAAAAACCTAAATTATGATACGCGCTTGCATAATTAGGTTGTATTTCGATTGCTTTTTGATATGAACTTGCTGCTTGTTCAAACACTCCTAATTCATTTTGTACGTTGCCCAGATTATTATAAGCGCTTGCATAATTAGGTTGTATTTCGATTGCTTTTTGATATGAACTTGCTGCTTGTTCAAACTCTCCTAATTCATTTTGTACGTTGCCCAGATTATAATGTGCGCTTGCATAATTAGGCTGTATTTCGATTGCTTTTTGATATGAATTTCTTGCCCTTTCAAACTCTTTTAATTCCTTAAAGACTATTCCAAGATTATTGTATGCGGCAATAAAATTAGGATTAATTTCAATTGCTTTTTTATATGAACTTATTGCTTTTTCAAATTTTCCTAATTTTTTTAATATTAATCCAAGATTGTAATGTGCATTTGCATAATTAGGCTGTATTTCGATTGCTTTTTGATATGAACTTGCTGCTTGTTCAAACTCTCCTAATTCATTTTGTACGTTGCCCAGATTATAATGTGCGTCTATAAAATTAGGCTGAATTTGTATTGCTTTATTAAGTAATTGTTTTGCTTTATTAAAATTATTAGTCTGTGCTGATATTATCCCCAAATAAAAATTTGATTCGAAGTGATTAGGATTTAACTTTAATATTTTTTTATAAAGTTTTTCAGCAACTTTAAGATCTCTTTTTTGATGGTTTTGAAAAGCTGAGGTAGACAATTTTTCTATTGTTATATTTTCATTTTTTTTCTTCATGCTAAAATTTCTCAATACAATCTTTTATTACAACTCTAACTAACAAATTATCTCTTCGTTTACCAGTCGCTGGAGATCCAGACTATTTAAAGATGAATTTTCAATTTATTTTTCATAATAACCTTAGCTATAATATCAAAAAACTTACTGATAGAGTAACGATGAGATATAAAACCATTTTTTATGTTGTTAATTTATTAATGTTAGCATAAATACTATAAAAACAAGGTATGCCCTCGTGGTGAAATTGGTAGACACAAAGGACTTAAAATCCTTGCCCATTTGGGAGTGCCAGTTCGACTCTGGCCGAGGGCACCATAAACAAAGACATGAAAAATATGAAAATTCTCACTTATTTTTTAACATTTTTTTTATTTTTTTCTCCAGTCGATGCTAAAGAATTTCGAATTAATTTTAGCGATGAGGGAATGAAAATCTTAAAAAAAAAAGGTTTTGGTAAAAAGACTATCTATACCAACGGTAAAGATGATAAAGGCTATTATTTAAAAGCCGTGGCTGACTCTGGTGCAACAGGGCTTGGTATTGAAATTAAAAATAAAAAACTTCTAAATGAGATGCCATTTTTAAATGTTACTTTTAAAATTGAACAAGATTTTACAAATATTGACCAAACAACTAAAGATGGTCACGATTGGGTCGCAAGAGTAATGATTGGACATGGTAAAAAAATTGGTTCTAAATTACTGAGTTTGTCCCATTCGTCATTTTTGGATGAAGGATTTCTTCAACAAAGTCCATGGACAAAAGGCAGTCGTGATTATGTTATTTCGAATGATAAGAGTGGTGAATGGCATACACGTAAAATTAATGTAAAAGAATTGCTCGAAAAAACCCACAATATTTCTTTTACTAATTTTCTTGCCGTATTTTCAGATTCTAACAACTCGAAACAAAAAATTATTGCATATTACCGAGATATATATTTTAGTGATAATTAAAATTATAAAATATGATTTGGTAGAAACAAGGAAATTTTAACCCTTTTGTCTACCTTTTTTTTTATATTCTATGTGCATTTCGTGTGTGTGTAGTGATAAAAGTAAACTTGAGTAAAAAAAATGATAGGTATATCAATAAGAAAAGTAGGGAAGTAGACTTAAAATCCTTGCCCATTTGGGAGTGCCAGTTCGACTCTGGCCGAGGGCACCAGTGATATGATCAAAAAAAAATTATATTTTGCAATTGACAAAAATACTAAAGCAAAAGCCTCTGAAAAAATTCTTCTAAAAAAATACGGAAATTACCCTCTTCATCGATCAGATATAATAGTTGTTGTCGGCGGAGACGGTTTTATGCTTAAAATTTTAAAAAAATTTCAAAAATACAAAAAACCATTTTATGGGATGAATAAGGGTACTTTTGGTTTTTTAATGAATAAATTTAAAACTAAGAATATTATGAAAAATATTTTAAATGCTAAGTTAGTGACTATTTCAGCATTAGAAATGCGCGCTATAACAAAAAACAATATAAAAAAGTCCGCTATTGCCATTAACGAAGTATCATTATTTAGAGAAAGCAGACAGGCCGCAGCTTTACAAATTATATATGGAAAAAAAATATTAATAAAAAAATTAATTTGTGATGGAGTTTTAGTTTCTACCCCAGCAGGTAGTACAGCCTATAATTTATCAGTTCATGGACCGATTTTATCACTAAATTCTAAAAAACTTGCTATTACTCCAATAAGTCCTTTTAGACCTAGAAGATGGAAAGGTAAAATTGTGTCTTCATCTTCTATAATAAAGATTAAAAATTTAAATACTCAAAAAAGATCTGTAAGCGCGGTTGCTGACAATGTGGAAACAAGAAATATTAAAAGTGTTAAAATAAAGATAAATAATATGATTAGATTTAGATTACTTTACGATAAGAATAATAGTTTGGTTAAAAAAATCAAATTAGAACAGCGAAGGTACGGATAAAAATAAAGATTCATATCTTAAAAAACAGCTTATCTAAGAATTTTTTTCAATAAAGATAAATTTTTATCAAACGAAAATAAATCGCGTTTTTTTGGAGCATAATTAAAGATTGGGATAAATCTATTGAGAATTAGTTAATCTCATAGAAATTAACAAATATTGATAATTATTATAAACCGAAATTGTGAGGAATGATAATATAGTGGATCGCTAACACGATACCAACTGACACACTTAAACCAAAAATCATTTTTATGAAGTCTTTACCAATAAGTGGAAACACGTATTTAAATTTATATTCTTTATTCATCGTAGAAATTGCTAGTTCCCTTCCACATAACAATCCTACAAAAACCCATGTTGTTGACATGGGAAGATCATTTAATTCTTTAAAGTAATAGAGCACTATTGCATAAATTATATTAATTATAGTTGCCGATCGTGCGTACCTTGTCCCCGTTTTATCTAAAACAACTTTTTGTATTGGTCCTCCATGTATGTAAAAAATATAAAAAAGGAGAATTGAAAAATAAATAAGAACAATGAATAATAATGAAATATCAACTTGTCTTGGTAAATAAACTGCAATATTTGCAACATCGTGCATTAACCAAGCGCCCCATAAAAAAGCTGAAGTTACCCAGACCGCATTACGCCAAAAACTAATTTTCCATTGAGTTGTTATTTCATCGAATTTTTCATTAATTTTTGTAGAAATAAAAATCCAACAAATATAAGCAACAACAGCTGCAATACCATAACCCACAACACTTTTTATAAGCATTTTTTCTAAAACAACGGTTGAAGCAAATGCAGATAACACCAAGAAGGTTGTTGAAACTGGAATTCCAACTCTTGTTAGTAACAATAATATTCCAGGTGCCACAGCGTGATACCATTGAATTTTTTGATAAGGAATTCGTGTTAGCCTACCGTATGAAATGTCTCCATCATATATCCACCATCCAAAACTTATTGTAATCATCATAGCTAATGATGCGGCACCAGCTAGAGTATACCACTTAAACCATTTCTGTTTAGAAGCAATAAATGTGCCTAAAGTTTGAATAGAGTCATTTGCAATTACAGACCAACCCGCTAGTGCAAAACCAATAACCGTATAAGCTAATGTAAAATCCATAGACTATTATTTAATACTTGCCTCTTATATAAATTTATATAGAAATATCAACTTTATGTAAGAGGTGTACGTAATTATGGAACATTTAATTGAAGAAATAGCATGGTTACAAGACAAGGTTTATTTAAGAGGTTTCGTTTTTGGGTTTGTTCACGTCGGTATCATGCTGATTGGTTTCTATACTGGTTGGAGTATTAATCGATTGTTGAAAATCATTTCTAACGGATTCATTGCAGGTATTATTGGTGTGGTTATTGCCCATGTCATCGCAGACTATATTGCTGCAACTCTTGATCCTGATATTAGACCTGCGGCACTAGGTATTGTTACCGGTGGACTTATACCTATAATACTTATTCCTTTCTTGGAAAAATATGTGACGAAAAGTCAATATCATATTGCAATTGGTGATCACGAAGACCTTAAGAAGGATTTAGATAAAAAACATCGATAATTTTTTATGCTGCCCACACGGACTCGAACCGTGAATCTATTGATTACAAATCAGTTGTGCTGCCACTTTCATCTCTTATTATCCTTGATTCTAAACGATTGTGGAGTCACTCGTCAAAAAAAATCTCGTTATACTACAAATATGTCATACTAGAGACTCAAAATATAATTTTTGATAAGCTATGTGAAATGAAAAAATTTTTAGGAATCTTGGTTATGGGTTTGTTGATTTCTTTCTCTGCATTTGCATCAAATTTAAATCCTGAAAAAATTCTTAATAACGTCGATGATATTTATCGCTCAAATGCAAGTTATGGAATTCTTATCTTATCGGTCACAACAGCGAATTGGAAAAGAACTCTTACGTTAGAGCAATGGTCCAAAGGAAAAGATAAACACTTGATCAGAGTGTTAAAACCAAAAAAAGAAAAAAACCTTACTACCCTCCGAGTTGACAATAATGTTTGGAACTACATGCCTAAGGTTAAGCGTGTTGTAAAAATTCCTTCCTCTATGATGGAATCTTCTTGGATGGGATCACATTTTACCAATGATGATCTGGTCAAACAATCACGTATGGTTAAAGATTATACTTTTTCTATAACTTACGAAGGAAAACGTGAAGAAAAGAATATTGTAGAAATTTCATGTTTTCCAAAAAAAAATGCAGCAGTTGTTTGGGGTAAAGTAGAAGTAATTGTTTATCGTGATGATTTTATTCCATTGCGCATAATCTATTATGATGAAGATTTGCAACTCTCACGTACACTCGATTTTACAAATATTCAAATAATGGGTGGCAAGATGATACCAACTCAGATGACAATGATACCAGTTGATGAACCGGATGAATCAACAGCTATTCAATGGAAAAAAATTCAATTTGATTTATCAATTAATGATGATTTTTTTTCTTTACGTAGGTTGCGACAATAAAAAATGAGAGAAAAAACATGAAAATAATAAAAGTTAGTTGGCGTAACATATGGCGTAATCGCATAAGAACCAATGTGACAATCTCGGCTGTTGCTATATGCATTGCTATATTAATTATTTTTCAATCTATGATCGTGGGATTAATTGAAAAGGCTGAATTTAACACGACGAATTTAATTATTGGTGAGGTACAGGTTCATGCCGAAGGCTATCTTGATGATCGTTCAATATATAAATCACTACAAAATATAGAAGCAATACATTCCGTGGCAAAAAAAAACAACATAGGTTTAGTCGAAAGAAGCTATGGGTTTGGATTAATTTCTTCAGGAACAAAATCAGCAGGCACACAGTTTTGGGGAATTAATCCAGAGTCTGAACTTCAGCATTTTGATTTTGCTAACCATATTGATAAAGGAAACTTTTTAACTAATACATCTTTAAAAAAGATTGTATTAGGTAAAAAATTAGCTAGCTCAATAGCAGCGGATATAGGA
>Ga0066838_10000085_pt1 | contig 28917 bp, 29 predicted proteins | sample ETNtaG_26_FD_66727 | JGI IMG/M metagenome (GOLD analysis project Ga0066838, IMG submission 66727) | Marine microbial and viral communities from oxygen minimum zone, Eastern Pacific Ocean - ETNP201302SV89 | ecosystem: Environmental > Aquatic > Marine > Oceanic | place: Pacific Ocean: Eastern...
GGTTAAGAGCCTTCAGCGGGTTAAGAGCCTTCAGCGGGTTAAGAGCCTTCAGCGGGTTAAGAGCCTTGCTGACCAAAGAACCTTGATGGGTTCCCAACAGTAATCACATTCTGCAGTTGACTAATTCCTGAATGGAAAGACAAGAACTTAACGCCACCGTATCCATTTCTTTGCTCTATGTTGTGCGCATGCTGGGCCTCTTTATGGTGTTGCCCGTTCTGCCGCTTCTGGTCGATGAGATAGCAGACAGCACGCCTTTTCTGATTGGTTTGGCACTGGGAGTATATGGTCTTTCCCAGGCGCTGCTTCAGATTCCCTTGGGAATACTATCGGACATAATTGGTCGCAAGCCCGTTCTCCTGGCGGGTCTGCTTGTGTTTGTTGCAGGCAGTCTGGTGGCTGCAAGTTCTGAGAACATCTACGGAATTATTGCTGGACGCTTTCTGCAGGGATGTGGTGCCATTGCGAGCACCTTGCTGGCACTTCTGTCAGACGTGACGCAAACAGAGAACCGATCCAAGGCGATGGCGATAGTCGGAATGAGTATCGGTGCATCCTTTGGTATCTCCCTTGTTCTGGGTCCCTGGGTCAACAACCTGTTTGGCATAGAGGGGATTTTTCTTGGCACTGCGTTGGCGGGACTGGTCGGTATTGCGATTCTGTATCTGATTGTGCCGACACCCGAAAAAATGAACCTTAATCTCGATTCCCATCTGGAAGTTACTCGGTTATCGGAAGTGATATCTCATTCTGGCCTGGTCAAAACAATTCTTGGTATCTTCATTTTACATTTCCTTCTGATGTCGAGTTTTGTTGCTTTTCCGGTGCTGATGCAAGGTACAGGTGAGGTTGAATCATCGGACCATCATCTGGTCTATCTTTCAATACTGGTAGTTACCTTCGTGTTCATGGTCCCCTTTATGTGGTTGTCGGATAAGCCACATTGGGTGAAACCGCTGATGTTGATGATGATTGGATTCTTCATTTCCGCTAGCTTTCTGCTTTCCCGGTTCATTACGTTCTACCCGGTGATGGCTTCAATGATTATGTTCTTTATGGCTTTCAATCTGCTTGAGGTCGTGCTGCCTTCCATAGTTTCGAAGCTGGCGCCAGCAGGATCACGGGGCACGGCGATGGGAGTATATTCGACAGCACAATTTGCAGGTGCCTTCGTTGGTGGGGCGGTAGGAGGCTATATTGCTGGTGCATGGCAGATATCTGACCTGATGTACGTCAATATCGCGGTTTGTCTGGTCTGGTTTATGGTCAGCTTGAGTATTCCAAAGACAGGTAATGTTCAGACTTTGACTTACTCTCTTACCGGAATTGATCAACCCGGTGCCAAAAAAGTTAGAGACGCGTTATTATCTATTGAAGGTGTCAATGAAGCCGTCATAATTGAATCTGAACAAATCGCGTACTTAAAGGTAGACGACAACCTGCTGGATAAAGAGGCTCTGGACCAGCTGAAAAAACGATCAGAGTCAGAGCAACTATAAGGAGAACCGCATGGCTCGAGGCATAAATAAAGTGATTTTGATTGGTAATCTAGGTCAGGATCCGGAAACGAGATACCTGCCGGACGGCAATGCGGTGACAAATGTCAGTGTTGCCACTTCTAAAAGCTGGAAGGATCGGGATTCCGGCCAGACAAACGAGCGAACCGAATGGCATAAGGTTGTATTCTTCAGACGTCTCGCGGAAATCGCGGGGGAATATCTGCATAAGGGATCGAAAGTTTACATAGAAGGTGAATTGCGTACCCGCCAGTGGGAAAAAGATGGTCAGAAGCATTACACGACTGAAGTTGTCGCCAATGAAATGCAGATGCTCGACAGTCGAGGCGACTCAGACGGTTTTAACCAGTCTTCATCATCATCCTCATCCTCTAGCAAATCTTCTCAGGAATTTGATTCACCTCCGCCTGAGGATTTCGATGACGATATTCCTTTCTAGGGATCGACAACTGGATTCAATAATCAGAGCCTAACGTCGGGTCAGTTAAGGGAAGTGGCCTGTGCCTCCCGGCCCTAAAATCAGGATTGCCTGCATCCGGATATGTTTCTGCCGACCTGGCAAGAAATTGTTGCGACTGTGATCGCTCTTCTGTTACGAGCCAGAGATAGTAGAAGAACAATGCTTCCTGAAAGCTATTTGCTTCAACAGGCGGACGATCCAGATAGGGTTTCGCCAGGGCCGGCAGCATGTCAGTCGAGGGATTGAAATCATTCCTGGACAGTGAAACAGCCAGCGTCGCCGCAGCACCCGGAAAGGTGGCCTGCAGTCGCAGTATCAGGTTGATCCCGGTCTGATCCAATTCGTTTTGTACCGAGAAGCCAAGTAAATGCAGGCTTGATTCATATAAAACCTGATACGTGAAATAAAGATCATGTGGTTGGACGATATTGCCCGCCTGGTAGTTCGCGAGCAGTTCGCTGACGAACTGATTGAGCGGTGAATTCCTGAAGGCCGGACACTGAACTCGACAGCTGAATTCTGCCAGGGCCTGTGTCAACCAGAGATAGGGGCGTGCCGATAAGTGGAAAGAGCGGATAACCTGGTGACTGGGCAATGCTGCCGGTGTGACATACCTGAAGGAAGAGTCCCGAATCTTCAAAGGTGATTAGCCGGGGCATCGTCAGACCATACAGCAGCATGCCGGCAAAGAATATGCACACCGATGTGGTGGCTTTGATGTTCATCTGACTAGGTGACTAACCAGAAAAGTAAGGCGCCGAGAATCAGGCGATAGATGACAAAGGGCGTAAATCCTATCCTGGCAATAAAATCAAGAAACAGGCGGATGCATACAAAGGCGCTGATAAACGAGACCAAAACGCCGATAAGAAGGCCCATCCAGTCAACGGGACCTGATGATTCGAGCAAATCAAATGCCTTAAGGGCGCTTGCACCTGCTATCGCGGGAATCGACAACAAGAAAGAGATTCGTGAAGAACTTTCTCTTGTATAACCTAATGCCAATCCCAGTGTCATGGTAATGCCGGATCGCGAGGTCCCGGGAACCAGGGCTAAGCACTGAAACAGCCCAATAAGCAACGCATCCCGCCAATTGAGTTCAAGTTCAGCCTTCTTTCGTCTGCCAACCTTGTCTGCAACAAGCAGTGCAATGGCAAAAAGTACGGTGGTAAGAATGATGATATTGACGGCGCGCAGCTCGTTCTCAACGACATCCTTCAGCACGAAACCAATTGGGATTATTGGCAGACTTGCGATGAGCAGATTTATTGCAAAACGACTTTCTTGCGATGATTCACCCCCTGCGTGTCTTAGGGCTGCCTGAGCGAGAGAGACCAGATCAACTTTGAAATACCAGAGCACTGCAAGTAAAGACCCAAGGTGGACCGCTGTATCAAATGCCAGTCCCTGGTCAGGCCAGTCCAGGAGTTTAAATGGCAGAATTAAATGGGCAGAGCTTGAGATGGGCAGGAATTCAGTGAGTCCTTGAATCAGAGCCAGCGAAATGGTTTGAAGATAGTCCAACGTGGTGCCTCAGGTTGATTCTGAAATGCTGGCTCGCCGATCCAGCCTGATCACAACATTTCAACATCGTTAGGCCGGAGAATCAATCATTTAAGCCGTTGAAATGAAGCGTGTGTCCGACCCGAATGGCGCATAGGGATGTGCGGAACGAGGAAGCAAAAAGAGAAACCTGGGATCGGAACGACGTGGGAGCAATTAGATAAGTGCCATTCGTGTCCAACCCATTGACCCACAGAAAACTCTTGAATGAGGTAAACTCCCAATATGGCAGAAATACCTCTATTTCCCTTACCGATGGTGCTGTTTCCAGGCGGCAAACTGCCGTTACAGATCTTTGAGCCGCGTTATCTCGATATGGTCAAGAACTGTATGAGAGAAGAGATCGGTTTTGGAGTGATCTTAATTGAAGAAGGTCAGCAGGTCCTAAAGAATGCAGAACAACAGCTGCCATCGATTGCCCACTGTGGGACCTATTGCAGCATTGTTGATTTTGATCAGCAAAGAAATGGTTTACTGCAGATTACGGTAGAGGGTCAGACCAAGTTTGCAGTTCGCGACCAGTACGAGAATCCTGATCGACTGATGTTGGCGCAGGTAGAGTTTCTGCCTGAAGAAGAGGATATTCCAGTTCCTGACAATAAGCAGCATCTCGTCAATCTTCTCGAAACTTTGACGCAGCACAAATCGGTTCAGCAACTTGGTTTGTCGATCAATTTTGAGACCGCACGTGATGTGGGTGGGCGACTCGCGGAACTGTTACCTTGCCCCAATGATTTCAAGCAGCGCATGCTTGAGATGAAGAATCCAGTAATTCGGCTCTCCGAACTGGAGAGGCAATTGCTGCGCATGCAGGACTCACAACTTTAGATTTGCTGTACTGATTCAAAAGGCGTCGGTTCAGGGATTATTTCAATCTGCCTGGTTATCAAACCTGTACATTAAGAATGAAGTAGTCTCGATTCAGTTGCCAGTTGAGTTTACTCAAAGGATTACTGGTGCAGTATTTGGCAAAGTCATAGTCAACATAGCGTCGGGTCAGTTCATGGTCTCTGCCGACTGGTATGCCCAGCCTTGGGCACTGAACTACCTTGTCTGGTCGATAGCCGACATCCTCCAGGCGAAACCGACCAGATTTCATCGTCTGCTGATTCCAGTCGACCACTTTAAGGTTCAAAGACCTGCACAGAAGAGTTTGCCCGCTGCATAATTTCTGAGGCGTTCTATTTCCGTTTGTGGCTGGATTGAGAGACTGCATCGTGGCAATGGTATCATTGGGCGACAGGGTATCGATATGGGGATACCCGCTCTTGATCAGTACGGCGTTGCCCTCTCCCCGGGCTGAAAAGTTAAGAGAATCCCTGCCACGGGCGTAGTACATATAAATAGTGCCGGGTGACATGAACATGGCTCGTCGTTTCTCGGTGAAGCCCAGTGAGGAATGGCTGCCTTTTTCGCTTATCTCGTATGCCTCGGTCTCGATGATTCTTGCTGCCAACCAGACCGAATTACCGCTCGGTAATGTGACTTTGTGACGCAAAACCTTGCCCAGCAGGTCAATAGCCAGTTTCGGGGCGGGTTGGTCGAAAAATCCGGTGGTTAGAATCTTGTCTTTCATGGTTTCTGGCGAAGTTGCAACTTCAGGTATAATGCGCCTTTTCGGCCTTTGATGGTTGGAGCGAGATACTAAAGATCTATTCATCAAAAGAACATAAGCGACAGCACATGAGTATTAAAGAACAGATGCAAATGATGGGTGTGGCTGCCCGAGACGCAGCAACCGCCATCAACAAGGCAACCACTGCGCAGAAAAACGATGCGCTTGAGGCAATCGCAGACGCGATTGTCACTGATCGTGATGATTTGATGTTAGAAAACGAGAAGGACTTGTCGGCGGCACGTGCCAATGGCATCACCGATGCCATGCTGGATCGTCTGACCTTTAATGAGATTCGTTTTAACACGATGATTGATGGTTTGCGGCAGGTGGCCGCATTGAATGATCCGGTCGGTGAGATCGATGATATGTCGTATCGGCCGAGTGGCATTCAGGTTGGCAGAATGCGGGTTCCTCTTGGAGTTATCGGGGTTATTTATGAATCTCGTCCAAATGTGACGATTGATGCGGCCAGCCTTTGCCTCAAATCGGGAAATGCGACCATACTGCGTGGTGGCTCCGAGGCCATTCACTCCAATCGAGCTCTGACTCTTTGTATTCAGACGGGGCTTAAATCAGCGCAATTGCCGGAAAATGTTGTGCAACTGGTACCGATGACAGACCGGGCAGCGGTTGGAGAGCTGATTACGATGAAGCGGCACGTCGATGTGATTGTGCCGCGTGGTGGCATTAGTCTGACCGAGAGAATTGCAAACGAAGCCACCATTCCGGTCATCAAGCACCTTGATGGGGTGTGTCATGTTTATATCGATGATGAAGCAGACCGTCAGATGGCAACTGACATCGCCTTCAATGCCAAGTGCAACCGCTATGCAGTATGTAACGCCATGGAAACTCTCCTGGTGGCATCCGGTGTTGCCAGCGACGTTTTGCCTGATCTTGCCAGGATGTATGTTGGTGAGGAAGTTGAATTGCGTGGCTGTGATGAGACAGCGAAGATCCTGTCCAATGTCTGCGAGGTGGGTCCTGCAACCGAAGAGGATTGGTCAACCGAGTATGTTGCGCCAGTTTTGTCGATTAAGATCGTTGCAGATATTGATGAGGCGATAGACCACATCAACACATTTGGATCGAAACATACCGATACCATCGTGACGGAGAGTTATTCCAATGGTCGTCGATTCCTAAGGGAAGTCGATTCAAGCTCAGTGATGGTCAATGCCTCACCTCGATTCTCCGATGGCTTTGAATTCGGCCTGGGTGCTGAGATAGGGATATCGACGGATAAGTTGCACGCAAGGGGTCCGGTTGGCCTCGAAGGTCTGACGTCCCAGAAATACGTTGTTCTTGGAACCGGGCAAGTTCGTCAGTGATGGATTCCCGCAAAGGCATTGCACTTTACGGAGGAACCTTTGATCCCGTCCATTTTGGTCACTTAAGGTCAGCCCTGGAGGTTCACCAGATACTTGGTGTCAGCGAAACAAGGCTCGTACCGGCCAATATTCCACCTCACCGTGATAGTCTGTCGACCACTGCTGAACAGAGACTTGCGATGTTGTATCTCGCTGTTGAGGATTCTGAGTTTCTGAAGGTTGATGACCGTGAGATACGACGCCAGGGTAAATCCTTCACAGTTGATACGCTGAAATCTGTTCGTCAAGAAATGACCCAAGACGCGCCATTGTCTTTTATAATAGGAGCCGATGCCTGCGTCTTGCTGCATGAATGGCATGCATGGGAATCAATGACAGAGTACGCTCATCTGGTCATCCTGGAGCGACCAGGCTACCTGGCGCATGAGCCCGCGGGCGATGTGGCAGATTGGTTGAAGGGCAAGCTGGTTGATGATCCTCAATGTCTGAGCCAGCAAAGTGCTGGATTGGTATGCAGGATGCGGCTCACTCAGTTGGATGTTTCCGCGACAAAGATTCGGGATCTGGTCCAAAGAGGCGACAGTATTGAGTACCTGTTACCAAGAGATGTGAATCGGTATATAGACAAGCATCAGCTTTATAGAAAGGTGCAAACTTAAGAGAGAGGATACTGCTGGTTATATGCAAGGAGTAAATATGAAACAACTGACTGTTGGTGCGCTGGAAGATGTCAAGGGACTTGAGATCATCTGCATTGATGTGTCAGGTATGACCGAGATAACGGATGAGATGATCATTGTCAGCGGCACGTCTAACAGACATGTTAAGGCGCTGGTCAATAATGTTGTCTCTGAAGCAAATAAGGTCGGTATTAAACCGCTGGGTGTCGAGGGATTTGAAGAGGGGGAGTGGGTTCTCATCGACCTGAATGATGTTGTCATCCACGTGATGTTGCCAAAAGTCCGGGAATTTTATGAAATAGAACGTTTGTGGAGTATGAGTCCGAATCGACAAGATCCGGAGGAGCGCCCCTCTATTGAACGTTGAGCTGCTTGCCGTCGGTACCAAAGCACCGGGCTGGGTAACCGCGGGATTTGAAGAATACCTGAAACGCCTGCCGAGGGACTGGCAGTTGAAACTGCGAGAAATTCCCGTCACGAAACGTCACAAAGGAATGTCGGACCAGAAATCTGTCGAGAAATACAAGGAAGAAGAAGGGAATCGAATTCATGCTGCGCTAAAGAGTAATGTCAGGGTTATCGCACTGGACAGCGGCGGAAAAAACTGGAGCACGGAGGAACTGGCTTGGAAACTCCAAAAGTGGCGAAGTGAGTATGAACTTGTACAAATGATGATAGGTGGTCCAGATGGCCTTTCAAGTAAATGCCGGAGCGCAGCTGATGATACCTGGTCACTGTCCAAATTGACGTTTCCTCATTTCGTCGTTCGTATCCTGATAGCTGAGCAGATCTATCGAGCATGGTCGATTCTCAGCAATCATCCATACCACAAGTGAAAGCTGGACCGGGCGCATAATGGCAGAACCTCTGGTACTGAAAGATCATAGCGGAGAGAGTCAGGTCTACTTTGAAAGGATCGTGCAGGGTTTCGGTTTTCTGTTATTGCTGACACTTCTTCTGGTTGCCCGAATGTTCTATCTGCAGATCGTGCAGCATGACGTGTACAGCACGCTGTCTGACCAGAACAGAATCCAGGTGCAGTCTCTGTCTCCGGTACGCGGTCTTATTTACGATCGGAATGGCGAATTGATCGCTGACAATATTCCATCCCAGCGCGTAACTATCACGAAAGAACTGGTAGACGATCTGGATGAGACCATTACTGCGCTGGATAAGCTAATTGGAATATCACCCAGCCAGATTGAATCCTTTAAACGTCGCCTTGCTCGTCGGCAGCGACCCTATGAATCTGTTCCGATTCTCTTCCGTTTAACGGAAGAAGAAAATGCCAAAGTCAGCGTCAACAAGAATGCGATGCCGGGTGTAGAAGTCGAAGCAAAACTGGTCAGGCATTACCCGATGGCGGAGTTGATGGCGCATGCCGTAGGCAGTGTAAGGCGTATTAACGAGGATGATGCCAAGAGGATCAATGCGATCGACTATTCCGGAACGGATCATATCGGCAAGATTGGCATTGAAAAGTATTATGAAAATGAATTACTTGGCAAAGTAGGCTATCGAAGAGTTGAGACAGATGCTCGTGGTCAGATCATGGGAGCGCCGTTGGATCAAACGGACCCTGTACCCGGCAACGATCTGGTGCTGCATGTAGATACGGGGCTACAACAGGCAGCCAGTGATGCATTGGGTGATCGGCGTGGAACAGTGGTAGCCATTGACCCAAGGTCTGGCGGCATCCTGGCCCTGGTGAGCAAACCATCCTATGATCCCAACTTATTTGTTACTGGCATTGACTTTAAGACCTATGCGTCACTTCGAGATTCGATTGATGTCCCTCTGTTTAATCGTGCCACACAGAGTCAGTACCAACCTGGATCAACGATCAAACCTTTTATTGGCCTAACCGGACTTGTGACGGGAATGGCAAAAGCTGATTTTGCGATCGAAGACCCGGGATGGTTCAAATTACCGAACAACCAAAGACTGTATCGAGATTGGAACTGGAAAAAGACTGGTTCGGGTGGACATGGCCTGGTTAACCTGGACAAAGCCATCTATCGCTCCTGCAATGTCTATTTCTACCAACTGGCCACAAAGCTGGGTGTTGATCGCATCCATGAACATCTCACCCTGTTCGGTTTTGGCATCAATACAGCGATTGATTTACCTGAAGCAAGAAGCGGCTTGCTGCCATCAAGGGAATGGAAGTTAGGTACTCGCAATGAACCCTGGTATCCGGGAGATACCGTCAATATTGGTATTGGCCAGGGGGATATCCTCGTAACACCGTTGCAGCTGGCGTCCGCTGTGGCGATATTGGCCAATCGCGGTCGTGTCGTTGTACCGAGAATGCTGCTGGCCGGGGTGGAACCAGCCTTGCCATCTCGGCAGAGACTGGCGGACGTTGAGTTAGTGCCAGACCACGTATGGGATCTTATTATTGGAGCGATGGAGAAAGTGGTGCACCGCAATGAGGGATATGGTGAGAACGGTACTGCATGGGCCTACATCGGACGGGACATTAAGTATCGTATGGCTGGTAAGTCAGGGACTGCCCAGGTTGTTGGCATTGCCCAGGGTGAAGAATACGATGAGGAACTGTTAAACGAACGGCAGAAAGAGCATGCCTGGTTTGTGGCGTTTGCCCCTGTTGATGATCCTGTCATTGCACTTGCGGTTCTGCTTGAAAATGGCGGTGGTGGGAGCAGGTTTGCATCACCCATAGCAAGAGATGTACTTGACTATTACCTACTGAATGAACGTTACAGAGTGGCGGCAAATCAAGCTGTGAGAACTTTCAATGAGTGAGGATTTTGTAAGACGACTGCCTGATGCAGGGTTTGCCTACCGGGTTAGAGACAGTGGCAGCAGTGTATTTCACCTTGATGTTCAAATGATATTACTTCTTGTTGCGATTGCCAGCTATGGCTTATTGATACTTTATAGTGCTGTTGGACAGGAAAGCGCCCCGGTGACTGCACAAAGCGCCAAGATAGGGATCGCCTTCGTTATCATGGTTGCCATGGCACAGATTTCCCCCATCTTTTATCTGAGAATTGCACCATGGGTCTTTCTCATTGGGGTAATTATGCTCGTCCTGGTAATGTTTTTTGGTACTACGGTGAACGGTTCGCAGCGCTGGTTGCGAATTCCCGGGATATTCTCATTTCAGCCGTCAGAGATCATGAAGCTGATGGTCCCAATGATCCTTGCATGGTACTTTCATGATCGCCATCTGCCACCTCGTATGAAGCATCTTTTCTGGGCAGCTGTGATGATCGCGGTGCCAGTGCTCTTGATTGCGCGGCAGCCGGACCTTGGAACAGCGTTGATTGTTGGGGCATCAGGGCTTCTGGTGTTGTTTCTGGCAGGGATTTCCTGGCGATATATGGTAACTGTGATTGGCGCAGCTGTGGTCTCATCGCCTGCACTGTGGTTTGTGCTGCGAGATTATCAGCAAGGGCGAATCCTGACATTTCTGAATCCTGAACGAGATCCCCTGGGTGATGGATGGAATATTATCCAGTCAAAAACTGCCATTGGATCAGGCGGACTTTTTGGCAAGGGCTTAGGAGAGGGCACACAATCACATCTTGAATTTCTGCCGGAGAGCCAAACTGATTTCATCATTGCGGTTCTGGCGGAAGAACTTGGTCTGGTCGGTGTTATGGGATTGCTGATTCTCTATCTACTGATCGCCGGTCGTGGTGTGATGATCTCAATACAGGCGCAGGATACGTTTGGTCGCCTGCTTGCTGGTAGTATTACATTTACGTTTTTTATCTATGTTTTTGTCAATATTGGCATGGTGAGTGGAATTGTGCCGGTCGTCGGCGTGCCGTTGCCGTTAGTCAGTTATGGTGGTACTTCCATTATTACCTTGTTTGCCGGATTTGGGATAATCATGTCAATTTATAGTCATCGGCGTATTACGCTTTAGTGGTGTTGTTAGAGATGTTAAAGATTCAGTTTTTTGTTTGTATTCTTCTGCTTGGATTCACCGTAGATGCAGTTAGTGAGTCAGGCAACTATGCAGATCGTGACGACGTGAAGCAGTTTGTTGCCGAAATGGTTCAGGAAGGATTTGATCGTGGGAAATTGGAAGTTTTGTTTGCCGAGGCTCAATACAAGCAAAGTATCATCGACGCAATTTCCAGACCCGCGGAACGAGTGCTAACCTGGAAGGAGTACCAGGATATTTTCCTGACAGAGTCGAGGGTAAAGCGCGGTCTTGAGTTTATGCACGAAAACAGCAAGATGCTGGCAGAGGCAGAGAAGAAATTTGGTGTGCCGGCGGTCATTATCACCTCGATCATTGGTGTTGAGACAATGTATGGGCGTCTTCGAGGAAAGTATCGAGTGATTGATTCTCTTTCGACGCTTGCGTTTGATTATCCACCACGAAGTGCCTTTTTTCGTGAAGAGCTAAAGCATTTTCTGCGCCTTGCCAGAGAAGAAGGCCAGGATGCAAGAACCCCGCTTGGGTCCTACGCAGGAGCAATGGGATATGGGCAATTCATTTCCAGCAGCTATAGACATTACGCCATAGATTTTGACGAAGATGGTATCCGAGATATCTGGAACAATCCTACTGATGCGATTGGCAGCGTTGCAAATTACATGTCCGAACATGGCTGGCTGGCCGGGGGCCTTATCACAGTGGAGGCATCAGAGCCCGATGATGATGTGGCCCAGGTATTTAACGTGTCCCTCAAGCCCAGCGTGACCGTCGGCGAGATGTCTCGACTTGGGATCAAGGCAGCAAAGGCGGTTGAATCTGACACTGAAGTCAGTCCTATTCTCCTGAACGGGAAGTACGGCAAGGAATACTGGCTCGGTCTACACAATTTCTACGTGATTACTCGGTATAATCACAGCAAATTATATGCGATGGCTGTATTTCAACTGAGTGAGAGGTTGAAATCATCATTGTTGGCGAGTTCCTGAAATCTGGTTGGTATTCAAGCTATCTCAATTACTAATTCAATGCGCTCAATAATAGTTGTGGTTTCATGCAGTTTGCTGCTCTCCGCGTGCGGAAGCTACCGGGCACCTTCGCCCGTAAAAACAGTCTATACAGATAAATCGGGCAAGACCTACACCCGGGGCAACAAGTCTCCCTATGTGGTTTTGGGTAAATCATATGAAGTGATGCCTGATAGCCTGGGGTATCTGGAGATCGGGATAGCATCATGGTATGGCAAAAAGTTTCATGGTCGTCAGACATCGAATGGCGAGATTTACGATGTGTATAAACTTACTGCGGCACATAAATCTCTACCGCTGCCAACGATGGTAAAGGTGACTAATCTGGACAATAGTAGGAGCGTTGTGGTGCGAGTAAATGACCGTGGTCCGTTTCATGATGATCGGCTGATCGATCTATCCTGGGCGACTGCCCGAAAGCTGGGATTTGCAGGTAAAGGCACGGTACCAGTGGTTGTCGAGGCACTGGATGAGGTGAACTATCCCAACCGTGTGCGTGAACCATTTGATCGTAATGTGTTCTATCTTCAGGTTGGTGCATTTTCACAATTAAGTGGTGCAGAGCAACGACGACGTCAGATAGAGGCTCTGATGAATGATCATGATGTGCCGACCATAGATGTGAACATTCTGCAGAGTGAATTGCAGACTGACATATTGCACAAAGTCTGGCTTGGCCCCATTGTTGATGAGGAACGCAGGGAACAGATCGTGCGAATGGTGCAGCGGGCTAACCTTGGCAGTCCCTTGCGTGTAGAACTGGATTGATCAGTTGTTGGAGAGGAACCGGCAGATTCTTTTCTGATTGGTCCGGATACTGACATGATAAATGGTTGCATAAATCGTTCTGATTGTGTGACTGTACAAACAGGAACCGATTGGATAAATATGCAAATTAGAATCATCCGAGTTTTTATCAGTTTACTGGCGACATATGGGTGCTGGTTTGCCAGTGGTGCGCCAGCAATCATTCCTGCGCCACCCCGGTTGGCAGCGGAGGGTTATCTGCTGATGGATGCCGATTCCGGGCATGTCCTTGTTGAACACAATAGTCAACAGCGACTGCCGCCAGCGAGTCTGACGAAAATAATGACAAGTTATGTAGCTGCCGCTGAAATTGGCAGCGGTAGACTGAAACAGGATGAAGAAGCCAGTATCAGCGTGAAAGCCTGGCAGAAACAGGGTTCGAAAATGTTCGTAAAAGAGGGCACAAAGGTTAGGGTTATTGATCTGCTGCGAGGCATCATTGTTCAGTCCGGTAATGATGCCAGCATCGCCCTGGCAGAACATATAGCGGGTGGTGAAGATGCGTTTGCCGATGTCATGAATCAACATGCCGCACTTCTTGGTATGCGGGACACTAACTTTGTTAATGCCACAGGCTGGCCGGATGAAGATCACTACACCACGGCGGCTGATCTGGTTAAATTAACCAGGGCGTTGATCGTTGACTATCCTGAACACTACAAACTCTATAGGGAAAAGGACTTTACCTACGGAGCGCCCGGTGAAATCCCCAAGAAACAATTAAACAGGAACAGACTCCTGTGGCGAGATAAATCGGTCGATGGTGTTAAAACTGGCTATACAGAGGCTGCAGGTTATTGCCTTGTTTCTTCTGCCGTCAGAAAAGGAATGCGACTCATCACCGTGGTAATGGGCGCAACATCAGAAGAATTACGTGCAACGGAAAGTCAAAAACTGCTGTCCTACGGCTTCAGGTACTTCGAGACACTAAACCTGTACGATGCCGAAGAGACCTTGCGGACAGTGAGGGTTTGGGGTGGCGAAAAACGCAGTATTGATCTTGGTCTGCAACAACCTGTAATTATCACTGTTCCTCGAGGAACGAAGGCTGATTTAGAGGCTTCGATGACCGTCCAGGGTGTTATTAAGGCACCTTTCTCCAAGGGTGAAAGCCTCGGCACCTTGTCAGTGACAAATGGCGAGACCACCGTCGCCGACGTACCGATGGTTGCATTGGTTTCTGTTGAGGAAGCTGGTTTCTTCCAGAGGATCTGGGATGCAGTTTTGCTGTTTTTCACACAGATGTTTTCAGTTGATCCACTTCAGGTCTGATTATCGTGAACGATAGACCTCGCATTGAATTTCCCTGCAGCTATCCTATAAAGGTTATCGTCGAGGGATCTGATATGGCTGAGCGAATTATTGAAGTCATCAAGATTCACGACCCGGAAATCACGGATGAAAAAGTAAGTCACCATCCCAGTGGTAAGGGGAAATACGTGTCGCTAAGATGTGAATTGTGGGCCACAGGAGAGTCTCAACTTAAGAGTCTGTTCATGGATCTGAAACAGATGAAAGCGGTTCGAATGGTGCTGTAATGCCTCCACGTGAACTGGTTGTTAAGCGTCTCGGACTGGCAAACTACGAATGTGTCTGGCTGCAGATGAAACAGTTCACTGAAGAAAGATCTGCAGCCACTCACGATGAACTCTGGCTGGTTGAACACTATCCGATCTTTACGCTTGGGCAGGCAGGAAAGAAAGAGCATCTACTGGCACCCGGGGATATTCCGATTGTAAGAACAGATCGGGGCGGGCAGGTCACCTACCACGGACCAGGCCAGTTGATTGCGTATCTTCTGTTTGACCTCAAGCGACTGAACATTACGGTTCGTGATCTCGTCTCGGGTATTGAGGAATCCATCATTAATCTTTTATCGGAATATGGGATTGACTCGGAAGTAAGAAAAGGGGCGCCAGGTGTGTATGTCGCTGAACGAAAAATCGCCGCTTTGGGTCTGCGAATTCGAAAGGGTTGCAGTTTCCATGGTCTGAGTCTGAACATCGATATGGACCTCGAACCATTCGCCAGGATAAATCCGTGCGGGTTCGAAGGGCTTGAAGTAGTGCAATTAAGTCAGCTGGGTGTAACGGACAATCTCGAGAAGATTGCCGGGAGGCTGGCCGGTCAAATCAGTCAGTCGTTCGGGTATGATTCGATCGAATTCGCTGGTGCAGAATTGAACGGTTCACATGGTTAGAGACGAGAGAAATAAACTGGTTCAGGGCGCAAAGCTTCGTGGTGCGGATAAGGTCCGGCGTATCCCCGTTAGGGTAGAACCCACCGGCGAACTTCCGCGTAAACCTGACTGGATTCGGGTGAGGATACCTGCAAGCGAGAAGGTTTCTCGAATCAAGAAGATTCTGCGCAAAAAAAACCTAGCCTCGGTGTGTGAAGAAGCCACCTGTCCGAATCTGGCAGAATGTTTCAACCGCGGAACAGCGACTTTTATGATCATGGGTGAAATATGTACTCGTCGCTGTCCGTTTTGTGATGTTTCTCACGGTAAACCACTTCCGTTAGATCCTGACGAGCCTGTTCAGTTAGCAGAAGCTATCGCCGAGATGGGGCTAAAGTATGTAGTCGTCACGTCAGTCGATCGTGATGACATCAAAGACAGTGGTGCGACGCATTTTGCCTCCTGCATAAAACAGATGCGGTTGCTGAATCCTGATACTCAGCTTGAGATACTGGTGCCGGATTTCAGGGGTCGTATGGAAACTGCATTAAAGGTCCTGGCCGATGAACCCCCCGATGTTTTTAACCACAACCTGGAAACGGTCCCGAGACTTTACAAGAAGGCGAGGCCGGGTGCGGACTATCAATGGTCACTTGATTTGCTGAAGCGGTACAAAGAAATTAAACCCATGGTGCGAACCAAATCCGGATTAATGCTGGGGCTGGGAGAAGACATCGACGAGGTGATTGAAGTGATGTCTGACCTTCGAGAACACAAGGTTGAGATGTTAACACTGGGCCAGTATCTGCAACCGAGTCGGGATCACCTGAAAGTAGAGCGATTCGTACATCCAGATGAGTTTAAAATGTTGAAGAAGACGGCAGAAAATTTAGGCTTCCACCACGTAGCCAGCGGTCCGCTGGTCCGTTCTTCCTATCACGCGGATCTACAGGCTAAAGGCGAAAACGTCTTCTAACACTCCGCAAGTCATTCCAGAAAGCGCGCAAGCCCTTATCTCGAATCCATCCTTGGTACATCAACAAAGATGGATACCAGATCAAGTCCGGTATGACGAGAGACGCTGATCAAGTCCGATATGACTGAAGACATGCGTGTGAAGAAAGTGACCTTACCTCACGACAAACTACTAGCCACAAGTTGGACAGTTGGGAGCCCTGGGCAGCTCCAGTTTCCGCCATTCCATACTTCTAGCGTCGAATACCTGCAGATATCCAGCCGAAGATCTGCCAATTCCCACCAGTATTCGGATGGCTTCCATCGCCTGACTGGTGCCAATGACACCAACCACGGGTGCGGCAATACCGTTTTCGGCGCAGTTCAGCTGAACGTCGGATGCCTTTTTATAAAGGCACCGGTAGCAGGCCGAGTCAGCAGCAGGATCATAAACTAATATCTGACCTTCCAGTTGCACGGCGGCGCCGAATATCGCCGCGGTCTTTGTTGCCACACAGATTTCGTTGATATCGAACCGGGTTTCAAAATTATCAGTGGCATCAATAACAAGATCTGTGTCGTTGATCATCCCCTCTAGCGTTTTCTTGTCCATCCGCTGTTGTATGCCTTCGACCTGAATATTCGGATTCAGTGACAGCATTGAATCTCTTGCGGAATCCACTTTGCTGCGCCCGATACTTGCTGAACTATGAGCTATCTGTCGCTGCAGATTGCTGAGTTCGACCACATCATCGTCGACTATGACCAGGTGTCCGACGCCTGCTGCGGCCAGATAGAGAGCGACTGGACTCCCGAGTCCACCCATGCCGATGATAAGAACTCTGGCGTTCAGCAGTTTCTCCTGGCCTTCGATTTCGATATCAGGCAGCATGATTTGTCGGCTGTAGCGTAGTAGATCGTCGTCGTTCATAAGTCAGTTACAGTTTTTGTAGGCCAGGACAGCGCGAGGTTGACCTGCTAAATCCATCAGTGGTTCAACGTTGCAGAAGTCGTTTGTGTGCAGCAGATCAATCACCTGGGTTTGCTGATTGTAGCCATGCTCGAGAAGGATCATACCACCGGGCTTGAGATAATCAGCCGCTGTACTGACGATAAGCCTGATGTCTTTAAGACCGTTCTCGTCAGAGATCAGGGCGCAGGTTGGTTCAAACCCGAGTTGGTCAAGATGCATGTCCCCTGGTTCAATATAGGGTGGATTGCTGACAATGATATCGAACACCCCGTTTTTAAATGTTGTTAGCCAATCTGCCTGAACAAAGAAGAGATTGGGATGCTGCAGTTGACGACCGTTTTGCTGTGCGACGTTAAGGGTGTCATAAGTCTTATCGGTGGCGAATATGGTGTAATCAGGTCGCTCCCTGGCCAGGGCAATGGCAATTGGGCCTGCCCCTGTACCCAGATCGACCACGGTGGCTGTATTCCTGTTACAGCGATCAAGAATCGTTTCAACCAGTAACTCGGTATCCGGGCGTGGAATTAATGTCGCATCGTTGACCTGAAATTCCATGCTCCAGAATTCCTGCCGACCAATTATGTATGCAATAGGGTTACCTTTGCTGCGTTCGTTAACCAGTTTTATAAATACCTCAGCTTCCTGATCCGCCAGCTGATAGTCATCGTGGGCCATCAGCCATGTTCTTGATTGCTGCAGGACATGACCCAGCAGAATCTGACAGTCCAGTTGTGGCGATTCACTTGATGTCAGGCAGACCTGGGAAGCCAGGGCTTCCCTGACGGTGGGACGTACCCGTATCTGGTTCATTCTTTACCCATCTGTTGCAGCAGATCAGCCTGATGTTCCTGAACCAGTTGATCGATGATGGGTGCAAGATCACCTTCCATGGTTTGCGCCAGCCGGTGCAGAGTTAAGCTGATTCGATGATCCGTGACACGATTGTCAGGAAAATTGTAAGTTCGGATTTTTTCCGACCGATCACCACTGCCGACCAGATTTCTTCTGGCCTCTGCCTGCTCAGAAGATCTTTCCTTCTCAGCTGCGTCCATTATTTTTGCATGCAACAGGCTCATAGCTCTGGCTCTATTCTTATGTTGAGAACGTTCATCCTGACATTCGACGACGATACCTGTCGGTATATGGGTGAGTCGAACAGCAGAATCAGTTTTGTTGACATGCTGACCACCAGCTCCGGAAGCCCTGTAGGTATCGATTCTCAGATCATTCTTGTCGATTTCAATTTCATCCAGACCTTCAACTTCGGGCATAATTGCAACGGTACAGGCTGATGTGTGGACGCGCCCCTGTGATTCTGTTTGCGGTACTCGCTGAACCCTGTGAGCACCTGATTCAAATTTCAGCTGACCATAGACGTCCCCGCCGTCGATGCGACTGATGACTTCTTTGTACCCGCCGTGTTCTCCCAGGCGTTCGCTCAATATCTCAATTTTCCACTTTTTGCTTTCGACAAAGTGGCTATACATGCGAAACAGGTCGCCAGCAAAAATGGCCGCTTCGTCACCTCCAGTGCCTGCCCTGATTTCTAAAAAGACGTTGTGTGAGTCATTAGGATCTTTTGGCAGGAGCAGTTTTTGTAGTTCACTATCGAGGCTAGTAAGTGCCTCCTCAAGATCATTGATTTCTACCTGCGCCATTTCGCGGATGTCTTCGTCATCGTCTTTTAGCATGAGTTTCGCTTCATTGAGCTGAAGCGTCTTGCTCTCAAAATCCCGGTAGCAAAGAACAACAGGCTCGATCTCAGCATATTCCATTGAGTAACTGCGGAACTGCTTTTGATCCGCGATAATGTCACTGTCACTAAGCAAAGCGCCCAGTTCATCGTAACGATAAAGGAGTTTATCTAGCTTTACTTTCAAGGAGGGGTTCATTACTACTCGTCCCGTTACTCTTCATCGCCTAACTGGTACAGGCTCTCGATTGCAGCGAGTATGTCGTCTCGGCCTTCCATTTTGGCTTGTTTCATCTGTACGCTGGGTGTGTGGATGATCTTGTTGGTGAGTTGATTGGCAAGCGTGGTCAATACCTTCTCTGGGTCATCACCCTTCTGCAGTCGCCCGAGTGCCTTGTCCAGCTCGGAAGTTTTGATTTCATCATGCTTGCGGCGAAACCTGACCAGGGTATCCACAATCGCCAGAGATTTACCGGCCTGTTGGAAGTCGTGCACTGCCTGATCGATAAGCGATTCGGCCTCAGAAGCTGCTTCCTCTCTGGAACTCAGGTTCTGATCGATGATCTGCTGCAGATCATCGATGCTGTAAAGATAAACGTCCTTTAGGTCATTAACTTCAGGCTCAATATCCCTGGGGACGGCAAGATCAACCATAAAAATCGGTTTATGTCGGCGTGACTTTACAGCTCGTTCCACAGTTCCCTTACCAAGGATTGGCAGGTTGCTTGAGGTTGAAGTGACCAAAATATCAGCGCCCGTCAGACGAGTGGATATTTCTGACAGAGGTACCGCTTCGGCGTCAAACTCTTCCGCAAGCTGATTCGCATTGGCAACCGTGCGGTTTGCGATCACCATCTTTCTCACGTTTGCACCCCGCAGATGTCTAGCGACCAGTTCAATCATTTCTCCGGCACCGACCAAAAGAACGTTGCAGTTGCTGAGATCAGAAAACAGCTGAGAGGCCAGTACGACGGTGGTGGAAGCAAATGAAACCGTGTTTTGACCAATGGCTGTTTGAGTACGGACCTGTTTCGCAATTCGGTAGGTGTGTTGTGAGAGCCTGATCAGCTCTTTACCCATAACCTTGTTGTCTTGTGCCGAGGCAAAGCTCTCTTTTAGCTGACCCAGTATCTGTGGTTCACCGAGAACCATGGAATCCAAACCCGTGGCAACTCGTATGATGTGAGTAATCGCGAATTGATCCCGGTGCGTGTAGATACTGTCCACAAGCTGATTCTGGGGAAGTTCGTGATAATCAGCCAGCCAGTCGATTATCCCGTCAGGATCGAGATCTTTCTTTATGGCATAGATTTCGGTGCGGTTACAGGTGCTCAAGATCGCCAGCTCATCCAGGTTCTGGTCTGATTTGAGATCGACCAGGGCACTGCACAGCTGTTCCGGTGTGAACGCCACTTTCTCGCGCAGCGCGATAGGAGCAGTGTTGTGATTGACACCTACAATTAATAAATCCATTCAGCTGTTTTTTGTCCTGATTTGGCCATCGAGCAGATCAGGTTCCCGGTTGTAATTGGTCTCATATTACCGAAATTACGTGGATATTTGATTAATCTCTAATATGCGACGTTCTGGCAACTTGTTCGCTTGTGCTGCGATACTGTACAAGAGATTCCTGATTTCTCTCATAAAAGTCGGAACCGAACAATGACTTTGATGGTCTCGTATAAGTAGAATGAACTCTAATGTCAGGAATATGAACACATTAGATGCTTTTTGCATTGGAGCCAGATCAAAAGTGGCATATTGTACGTCGGTTGGCAAAGTGAATATAGGTATAGTGTGAAGATTCAGAAGTCATTGATTGTTGTCAGCTTTTCCTTTCTTCTGGGGAGTTGTGCGAGTGTTACACCGGAACAACCCCGAGAGAGCCAGGAAGAGCAGGCTGCAGAGGTTGTGGTTGAAGTCGCTCCCGAGCCAAAAAAGCGTCCCAAGCCACATGAGTACCCGGTAGCGCCTTTTCAGCGTGATGCGCTCTATGAACTGCTGGTCGCTGAAGTCGCCGGATACAGGGGTGAATACGAAACCGCCCTTGAGAAGTATATGGAAATGGCGGAAGAGACTAGAGATGCTGGCGTCGCGGCCAGGGCAACCCGGCTGGCGAATTACCTTAAAAGGAGCGATCTGGCCCTGAAAGCTGCCCAGATCTGGGCTGATGTAGATCCTGACAGCATCGATGCGCACCGTCATTCAGCAGATCAATTGATGAGAGCCGGTGACCTGGAAGGTGCCGTGTACCATATGGAAGCGGTCAAAAACCTGGGTGGATTGGCCAATTTTGATGTTTTTGCCTATCGGGCGGCCAATCTGGATGAGGCAAGCCGTGAGTCGTTACTCAATGCGATTTCAAAATTGCTGGAAAAACATCCTGCGGATGAGCAATTGCAGTTTGCCAAGGCGGTTCTGCTGGAGCAGAAGGGTGAACTCGAGCAGGCGCTTGAGTTGGCCGACAGGCTTTTAGCAGACAAACAAAACAAGAATGTCATCATCCTCAAGGTGAATGCATTAAAGGATTTGCACAGGTCTGATGATGCCGTTGCCTTCCTGAAAGACATCATTGAGGGTACGTCTGGTGATAGCCGGCGCTTGAGGCTGATTTTTGCACGATTGCTGTTTGAAACCCGACAACTCGATAAGGCCCGAGAACAATACGAATTCGTTTTGAAGCAAGCACCTAATGACGGCGATGTCCTGCTCGCATTGGCGTTTATAGCGATGGAACAGAGTAACGATACGGTTGCGATTGGCTACCTTAAGCAGATGATCCGCTGGAATCGACGGGTGGGCGAAGCTCACTTTTATTTAGGGAGTATCGCGGAGAAAAACAAAGACGTCCCGAAGGCTATTCGTGAATACCGTCAGGTGGGTCGAGGTTATGAATTCTTACCGGCTCAGTCGCGGATAGCCAACCTGATGGTTACACAGGGGCGAATCTCAGAGATGCGGAACTATCTCGCGAATATGAGAGCAGATAACCCGGAGCGTGCCAATCAGCTGGTTATGATCGAAGCACGGTTATTGAGTGATCGGGGCATGTTGAAAGAGGGTATGGACCTCCTTGACAGAAGCATGGAACACGATCCGGAGAATATTGATCTGCTCTATTTCCGTGCCATGACAGGGCAGAAGTTTGGTTTTATGGATGTCCTGGAACGAGATCTCAAGCAAATTATTGACTTGGATCCGCAGAATAGCGATGCAATGAATGCGCTTGGCTATACCCTGGCGGATCAAACTGACCGTCACGAGGAGGCACTGCAACTGATTCAGCGGGCACTGGCCATCAAGCCTGACGAAGCGGCGTTTATTGACAGTATGGGCTGGGTTCTGTATCGACTGAAGAAGTTTGATGAGGCGCTTGTTTACCTGCGCCGGGCACTCGAGTTATTTACAAATGATGAAGTTGCGGCTCATCTGGGTGAAGTTCTCTGGGCGATTGGTGAAAAAACAGAGGCCCGGGAGGTGTGGCAGAAAGCACTTGATCTGAAACCAGACAGTGAAATACTAAACAGGGTTATCAAAGAATTTACCGGTCAATAGCTTCTCCTAAGACACTTCTGGTTGTCGTCCTATTCAGCCTGATCACAGGCTGTGCAACAAAACCCATGTTAGAGGGTGGATGGCAGATGCGCGGTCGGGTTGGCATCAGAACTGCTGACGACGCGACGAGTTTCAGCGTTCGCTGGCGTCAACAGGACCAGGACTTTGACATTCATCTTAATGGTGCGCTGGGTGTCTCGGTGGCACACATCTACGGTGATGATCGAAGTATTGTGATTGATGTACCGAAACAGGGACGGTTTGAAGCCAGCAATGCCACTCAACTGTTAAAGGATCACACTGGTCTTGAACTGCCCATTGAATCTCTGCGCTACTGGGTAAGGGGAATTCCTGAGCCCGGGGTAGCCTACGAGCGAGGCGAGTCAACCCTGGAGCAATCCGGCTGGCATATAGAATATCTTGCTTTCGAGGGGGACGATCCAGTGAAGATGCGGCTAGTGAGACCAGAAGTGCGCATTATCCTGGTCGTTAATTCATGGGCGACCTGAGAGATATAGTTGATAAAAAGTTTACGCTGCCCGCGCCGGGCAAATTAAATCTTTGCCTCAACATTCTTGGCCGTCGTCCTGATGGCTATCACGAGCTACAGACGGCTTTCCAGATTATCTCAATAGCGGATTCAATCAGCTTCGAGTTGGCGGATTCAATTGAGGTGATTTGTGATATTGACATTGAACCCCATCAGAATCTGGTGTATCGGGCAGCAAAAAGTCTGTTTGAACTGTCAGCCGGGAATATCGGCGCGAAACTGTCGCTGAAAAAAAATCTGCCTGTCGGGGCGGGTTTAGGGGGTGGAAGTTCCGACGCTGCGACGACCCTGGTTGGCCTGAACTATCTCTGGCAGTTGGGTTTGAATTCGGCTGAATTGAGGCGAATCGGGGCAGTTCTGGGTGCTGATGTGCCTCTATTTGTTTTTGGGCACTCAGCCTGGGCAGAAGGCATCGGGGAGAAGCTCTCAGTTTTGCAATTGCCTGACAGATACTTCCTGATCCTGATCCCGGGATGCTCAATTTCTAGCGCAGAAATATTCCGCCATTCTGATTTGACACGAGACTCCTCTGCCATCACAATAGCGCGCTTTTTGGAATACGGGTCTGGAAACGATTGTGAAGCAATTGCTCGAAAGCTATATCCAGAGGTCGATGAGGCTCTTTTGTGGTTAAACAAATGGGGCCCTGCTAAAATGACCGGTACGGGTTCTTGCGTATTTTTAGCGTTCGAATCCATGAAAGAAGCAGAATTGGTACAAAAGCTGGTTCCTGCAAAATGGGCCGCTTTTGTATCGGAAGGATTAAATGATTCGCCCTTGCTGGAAGCGGTGGATAGGTTGAGCTAATCCTGTCGGTGACAACAGTAATTCTGAACGCACTCAGGTGCTTTGATTAGTGTAAAGATTGGGGTGTCGCCAAGTCGGTAAGGCACAAGGTTTTGATCCTTGCATGCGCAGGTTCGAGTCCTGCCACCCCAGCCATACTCAACGTCAAGCCTACTTCTGGAAATTAATGTGGCAGAACTAAAGATTTTCACGGGCAATGCCCATCGGGCCTTGGCAAACCGGGTTGTTGATCGTTTGAGAATGGATCTTGGCAACGCCGAAGTTGGTCGCTTCAGTGATGGTGAAGTGAGTGTCGAGATTGAGGACAATGTTCGCGGTAAAGACGTGTTCATTATCCAACCAACCTGTGCACCAACCAACGACAACCTGATGGAGCTGATCGTGCTGGCAGACTGTCTGCGCAGGGCGTCAGCCACACGCATAACGGCGGTTATTCCGTATTTTGGTTATGCAAGGCAGGATCGAAGAGTAAGGTCTGCGCGAGTTCCGATCACGGCAAAGGTTGTTGCCGACATGTTGTGCAGTATTGGAATTGATCGGGTTTTGACGATTGATCTGCACGCTGATCAGATACAGGGATTCTTTAGTATCCCAGTAGATAATATCTATGCGGCACCAGTATTGTTGTTAGATATTGAAAGAAACGAATATGAGAATTTAATGATTGTGTCACCCGATGTCGGTGGTGTGGTCAGGGCTCGCGCCATTGCTAAGCAGTTAGATGATGCTGATCTGGCGATTATTGATAAGAGGCGTCCAAAGGCGAACGAGTCAGAAGTGATGCATATTATCGGCGATGTAGATGGTCGAACATGCATTATGATTGACGATATGGTGGATACAGCAGGTACCTTGTGTGCAGCAGCGAATGCGTTGAAACAAAATGGTGCAACAAAGGTGATCGCATACTGCACACATGCCGTGTTGTCAGGAAATGCGATTACAAACCTGGATGGTTCGACAATTGATGAACTCGTAGTCACTGACACAATTCCGCTGACTGACGAAGCCACCGCTAATCCGAAGATAAGGCAGCTGAGCATCGCCGATGAGCTGGCAGAGTCAATAAGAAGAGTGAGTAACGAAGAATCCTTGAGCGCGCTTTTCAGTAAAAGGATACAACCAGCATTATTTTGATGCTGGACATAAGTGGTTCTGAGAGAGTGGGCTTCGATTCACTTGTTCAATCAGGATAAACACGCCGGGTGTTATGGTCGCAGTAACCCCGGTTTTTTTAACGAATGGATTTTCTAAAGAAATCCGTTATGGAGTACTAAGATGGCAGACGAATTCGAGCTTAACGCCGAACTGCGTACCGACATGGGGAAAGGTGCGAGCCGCCGCCTGCGTCGGAATGCTGGACTGGTCCCCGGCATAGTATATGGCGCGGGAAAAGATCCGGTTTCAATTTCAATTTCACAAAATGCCCTGCACAAATCCTGTGAGAATGAGGCTTTTTTTGCACATATCATCACTCTTGTCATCGATGGCAAGAGTGAAAATGCGATTGTTAAAGCACTGCAACGGCATCCTGCTAATGATCACATCATGCATGCTGATTTTCTGCGGATACAGATGGACCAGGAAATCCATGTCGACATCCCCTTGCACTTTGTAGGCGAAGAAGACTGTGTTGGTGTCAAGCAGGATGACGGCATGATATCTCACGTGATGTCTTCGTTGCAGGTCAGCTGTTTGCCAGGTGATCTTCCTGAGTACATTGAAGTCGATGTACGAGAGTTGCATCTGGGTTCTTCACTCCATATGAGCGATCTGGTGCTGCCAGAAGGTGTGGTGATACCGGAGCTAACCCAGGGTGATGATCACGATCAGGTAGTCGTCTCCTGTGTCACAACCAGAGCCACCATAGAAGAAGATCTTGTTGAAGGCACTGAAGAAGATGAAGAGTCTGAAGAGTCTGAAGAGTCCGAAGAGTCCGAAGGTGAAGACGACGCTGATTCAGAAGAGCCTTCGGAAGACTAGATCTTCTCTGGAGATTGAGCTTGACCATTAAGCTCATCGTCGGCATCGGAAATCCGGGAGAACAGTACTCCAGGACTCGTCACAATGTTGGGGTCTGGTTTGTCTCCCGGTTAGCAGATCAACTGGGTGTAACATTCAAAGATGAGAAGAAGTTCTTTGGAAGAACTGCCGTCACGCAGTATGAGTCCAGAGAGGTTCGATTGCTGCTGCCCAACACATTTATGAATGAAAGCGGTAAGGCGGTCGGCGCACTCGCCCATTTCTTCAAAATCTCTCCCAGGCAGATCCTCATCGCTCACGATGAATTGGACTTGCCCACTGGTGTGATCCGATTTAAGCAAGGTGGTGGATTAGCAGGTCACAATGGTTTGCGAGACATCACCAGCTGCCTCGGGGGAAACCAGGATTTTTACCGGTTGAGAATTGGTGTGGGTCATCCGGGTCAGAAATCAGAAGTCACGGGACATGTTCTGGGTAAAGTCAGTAAAGAAGATGAAACCGTCTTCTTTCGCTGCATCGATGAGGCGTTTAATTATCTGCCACTCCTGGTGAATGGTGAATTCGACAAAGCGATGAATGGATTGAATGGCTTCAGAGGGGACGAATAATAGATGGGCTTTAACTGTGGCATCGTTGGCCTGCCGAATGTAGGTAAGTCGACGCTATTCAATGCACTTACCAAAGCTGGCGTTGGTGCGGAGAATTTCCCGTTCTGCACTATTGAGCCCAATGCCGGTATTGTTCCCATGCCTGACGGTCGTCTGGATAAACTGGCAGACATCGTCAATCCCAAGGCTGTGATACCAACCAGTATGGAATTTGTTGATATCGCCGGTCTTGTGGCCGGCGCCTCCAAGGGTGAGGGACTCGGTAACCAGTTTCTGGCTAATATCAGAGAAACCGATGCCATCGCTCATGTAGTTCGCTGCTTTGAGGATGAGAATATCACTCATGTATCTAACAATATTGATCCGGCGCGTGATATCGAAATCATCGATACCGAACTTCAGCTGGCAGATCTTGAGACACTGGAAAAAGCAATCACACGAGTGAGCAGGGTCGCCAAGAGTGGTGACAAGGAAGCGACTGCAAATAGGGATTTATTCGAAGAGATCCGTGCTCACATCAATGAAGGTAAACCGGCAAGATCTCATCAGCTAAGTAGTGATAAGGCCATTGCTGTTAGAGAGCTGCACCTGCTGACCATGAAACCGGTTTTGTATATTGCCAATGTTGATGAAGATGGCTTTGAATCTAATCCGCATCTCGATGCTGTCGATAAAATTGCGTCAGAAGAGGGATCTGGGATTGTCGTGATCTGCAATAAGCTTGAAGCAGAAATTGCTGAACTGGAAGAGACCGAAAAGCGGGATTTTCTGGCTGACCTCGGCATGGAAGAAGCTGGGTTGGACAGAGTGATCAGAGCAGGTTACAGGCTGCTTGGTTTACAGACGTTCTTTACCGCAGGCCCCAAAGAAGTTCGAGCCTGGACCGTGCGTCTTGAAGCAACCGCGCCTCAGGCAGCTGGTGTCATACACACTGACTTCGAAAAAGGATTTATTCGCGCAGAAGTCATCAGCTATGACGACTATATTGAACACCGGGGTGAAAATGGCGCAAAAGAGGCGGGCAAATGGCGTCTCGAAGGCAAGGATTACCTGATTCATGACGGCGACGTGGTTCACTTCCGCTTCAACGTCTAGCCTCAGCCTTGGGTAGCCCTGGCCCGGTACTCGTCGACCCGGACTTAACCCCTTCGTCCCGGACTTGATCCGGGATCCACCTCGCCAATTTTCGAAATCCCAATCGCCGCAACCCGCAACCAGAATTCCACTCAACCCTCAGGCAACCCCAACCAAAGAACTCACCTCACTCAACCGCTGCGTAATCCGCTCTGGCTTCTGATTCCCCAGATGCAGCACCAGTCGATCTACCCCCAGTTCAGCATACTGTTCAACCATCTCCTGATTCACCTGGTAAGGTGGTGTAATAATGATTTCAAATCCTTGCCTGGACCGACCTTGTCTGGCGAATTCCTCATCAAGATCACTCAGCATCTTTGAAGTCAGCGCAGGGTCCACTCCAAAGCCGTACCAGCCACTGCCAAACCTCGCAGCACGTCGCATTCCTGCCTTTGAATGCCCGCCAATAATCATCGGAACATGGGGTTTTTGAATCGGCTTCGGATCCATTCGACATTCTGTGAGTGAAAAATGTTCGCCCTCAAAAGACGCGATCTCATCAGTCCACAGACGCCTGATGACTTCGAGGAACTCATCGCACCGTGCACCTCTGTCCTCCCAACTGTAACCGCAGTTGATGACTTCTTCTTTACACCAGCCAACTCCCACACCCAAATCGACCCGGCCATTAGTCAACCAATCCAGGGTCGAGAATTCTTTCGCTGTATAGACGGGATTTCTTTGAGGTACCAGGGTGATGCCGGTTGCGAATCGCAAGGTACTTGTACAGCTTGCCAAAAAGCCGATTGTGGACACCGTATCAAGAATCCCACCTCCTTCTGGCACGGGAATCTTCCCGTCTTTGCTGCCTGGATATGGAAACTCCATCTGATCGAACAAGACCACATGTTCGCCCAGCCAGAGTGACTCGATCCCGGTATCCTCTGCACGTCTGGCGAAATCGCCCAGCATTTCGGGTGTACTTTGAGGTGACATAAATGTCGCAAATAGGCCGATCTTCATGGTGGAATCTCCTGAATGCTTGACAGCTTAAGGCCCAGATAATATACGGCTCCCCGCGCAGATACGAATATCAATCAGTCTGGCATTACCGGGGATTCTGAGTAATATTGACAATATTGGTGCGAAACTGGAGAATTCGCGCCTCTCTCACGGCTGAGGCCGTGTCTATCGGTTTAAGTGTGGCTATGTAGCTCAGTCGGTTAGAGCACAGCATTCATAATGCTGGGGTCGGTGGTTCAAGTCCACCCATAGCTACCAATCTTTCTTCCCAGGATGTCCCAATATATACATAACCTATTAATATATAGGTAAAATATCTATTTTAGGATATCCTTGAACCTAATGGTACTTCCTTGGATACCCCCTCCGTTTGGGGGTATCTATGGGGGTATGTGGAGCAATTGGTGCCTAGGTACCCCCAATTTGGGTTGTCTATGAAATTAACGAGTTCTAAGGTCAAATTTGCGACGGTTGAGCTAGGGTCAAAAAAATTTTTTGACGGTCACGGTCTCTATCTCCTCGTCAATGCGAATGGTTCGAAATATTGGCGACTGAAATACCGGTTTGCTGGAAAAGAGAAAACGCTGGCAATTGG
>Ga0066838_10000106_pt1 | contig 26400 bp, 20 predicted proteins | sample ETNtaG_26_FD_66727 | JGI IMG/M metagenome (GOLD analysis project Ga0066838, IMG submission 66727) | Marine microbial and viral communities from oxygen minimum zone, Eastern Pacific Ocean - ETNP201302SV89 | ecosystem: Environmental > Aquatic > Marine > Oceanic | place: Pacific Ocean: Eastern...
GCTGCGTGTAGCTCATCTGTGCTCCTCTTACTTTGGTCGGTTCGAGAAAGCTGCGATGCTACCGCAGCTTGCCCTCTTACCAACTCTGTAGAATTGCACTTAGGAGTTGAATTCACGAGTGATCTTAGCTAGTCAGGTTTTCATTAACCTTTCACTAGAGGTATTGCGGGCAGTACTGGGACTCTTTGTGCTTTATGCTGTTTGGACCCCAAAACTACGGCCATCCGATATTCCGCTTAAAGGCTATACACTGGTGGGAGTAGGCACGGCCTTCATCACGATGTTCGTTGGAGCCACAGGGCCTTTGGTCTCTTCTTTTCTTTCACCCGAAAAATTAGGCCGCGAGCGAATGGTTGCGACTTTGGCTGCCTGCATGACCATACAACATTGCCTTAAGGGCGTTGCCTTCGGCGTTATTGGTTTTCATTTCCAGCCGTGGATTCCTATAATTGCCGTCATGATCGCAAGCGGGTTTTTGGGCACTTTGCTGGGCCGTCGAATTCTTAAAGGATTGCCTGAGCAATTATTTTCCCGATTGCTTCGCGTTGTCCTAACGCTTTTGGCAGGACGTCTTCTCTACCTCGCCATGACGGCATAGAGATACTGCTGCTGATCCGCTTTTCACTTTTACAGGCGAAAGATATGAACCTGGGATTACCTCGGCATTGGAGAACAGCTAGCAATGACTGAAACACGGGTTGTATTACTCGGTACTGGCTCCCCTATTGCTGATCCAGAACGCTCCGGTCCAGCACTTGCTGTGGTGACTGCGGGCAAACCTTACCTGGTTGATTTTGGCCCTGGTGTAGTCAGGCGCGCGGCGGCAGCCCACGGCAATGGAGTCGATGCGCTGAAAGTAACGAATTTAGAAACGGCTTTTCTTACTCACCTACACTCCGACCATACAGCCGGCTATCCAGATCTGATACTGACCCCCTGGGTGTTAGGCCGGAAGAAGCCTCTACAGGTTTACGGGCCGCCTGGTCTTTCACAAATGACCAATCATATTCTTGACGCTTATGAAATGGACAAGGAAATACGCGTCTGCGGTCTGGAGCCAAGCAATCCACAAGGCTATGGAGCCACCGCACATGAAATCGGCATTGGTGACTGCTACAGTGATGAGAATATAAGGGTTGAGGCGTTCAAAGTTGACCATGGGGAGGGATGGTTAGCGTTTGGATATCAATTTTTAACTGCTGACCGGCACATCATTGTGTCTGGGGACACGGCGCCTTTGGATCTGGAACTTGAGCGATGGGAGGGGTGCGACGTATTGGTTCACGAGGTTTATTCTTCATCGGGTCTTCTGAATCGGTCGGCTGAGTGGAAGAAGTATCATAGCCATATGCACACCTCTGGCACCCAATTAGGTCGAATCGCAAAACGGGTTCGACCAAAGATACTATTACTCACTCATATCCTGTGCTGGGGCGGCTCCGAGGAAGAGTTACTCGATGAGATTGCCACAGAGTACGATGGCGAGATAATTTTAGGGCATGACCTGGGCGTTTACTGAAGACTCTTCTTGCCATGCGCTATGGCGAATAATATGTATTACCAATATGTACCAGCTCTTGTGCACCGGCTTTGTTGTCAGTTTATGTTTTGTGAACAGTTTCCCCCTCAAAAACGGTTTGTAATACTTGAGTAGACGCAATCTCGTCCTGCGAGATCTCGTAAAGATTACGATCCAATACAATGAAGTCAGCAGACATGCCTTTGGCAAGGGTGCCAATATCGTTTTCGAGGCGCAATGCCCTAGCGCCGTTGCTTGTAAATAAAGGGAGAGCCTCATCTAGCGAAATCTTTTGATCAGGGCCAACAGAACCGTCGTATGCCCCATGCGGGTGACGCCGAGTCAACATTCCGGCTAACCCAATCCATGGGTTGGCATCCGGAGCGGCTGCAGGCCAATCGGAACCATAAGTGATTTCGGCTCCAGCATCGAGTAGCGTCTTAATGGGATGACACCGATGGACCCTCTCCTGACCCAGTACATCGATCTGAACGCTTGTGACCGGATTGGGAAACCATAACTTTGGGGAAACTTCTGCAATCGCATCCAGTTCACGGAAGCGGGGCATATCAGCTTGGCGTACAAATGTTGTGTGTGCGACCTCATGCCGAATACCCGAGGGCCCATTAGTCACACGGGTAGCTGCGATTCCATCCAAAGCAGCCTGTACCGCTCGATCACCCACTGCATGCATCTTGACAGTTAATCCAGCCTCATCCATCTCAGCAATTTGCTTCTCAAGTGCTTGGGGCGTTATCCGCAGCAGTGCTTCCGGGTCATGCTTAGCGGGATCGTAATTGACACAACAGCACGGGATATATGGATCAATAAAAGCAGCTGTTCGGCTTGGTGCGACGCCATCCAGGAACAGTTTACACCCGTCAGGATGATGGCGTTCTGTGCGATATTTCTGTTGCAGGCGAAGAACATCTTCGATTTGCAGTATGTCGTTGCTAACCGGAGAGCTACGAGCAATGTGACTAAACACGTGCAATTTCAATCTATTATCTTTGTCCGCACGAGAGTAAGCATCCAATTCTTTTTCAAAAGCCATTGGCTCCTTAAAGGCTGTTATTCCGTACGAATGGAAATTTCCCACCATATACTGAACAGCTCGCTTACGATCTTGATCAGTTAACGGGTTAAGAATTCGTACGAGCCCCATTGCCGATTCATGTAGAAGTCCAGTTGGATTGCCGTGATGATCCCTGACAATTGTGCCAAGCGATGGATCGGGAGTATCCGGCGCAATCCCGGCGAGCCTTAAAGCTGCGCTGTTAGCCCATCCACTGTGTTTGGTTACATCACTGAACAAGACTGGGTGTTCCGGAACCAGGCGATCAAGGAACTGACGAGGTGTTTCCTGCAATTCATCGGATAACTGGGTGAGGTGCTCTTGCCGCCAGGGTCCTCCAATCAACCACTCATCCTTGGATGCATTGACAGCCCGAGCAAGCAGCATGTCACTGATCTCATCCAAAGTTGCCTGGTAACCAACAAAGCACTCGAATAGATCGCGCACGGCACCCCATAACGCATGCACGTGACTGTCAATCAGTCCCGGCATGACAAATTTGCCTTCCAAATCGACAATTATTGTATTTGGTCCTCGAAGTTCTGCAAGGTCAGATCCGTCGATACCCAGACTTAGAATCCTACCGTTGGAGACTGCTAGCGACGATGCCCAGGGCCGCTCATCAAGCATGGTCTTGATTCGGCCATTGATCCAGATTGAATCTGCAAAATGATTCACGAGTAAACTCTAAATGTTAGCGCTTGTGGATTTCTTGATAATAATCGATGAACCCACAACGCATCAGGACTAAATGCTCTCAAGTGCCTCTCACTCTTTAGGTTAAGGTGTTGGGTTAAAGGGGTAATGCCACCGGGGTAACTGCCGGTCTAAAATAAGGATGCATGGATCTTCCTGCTGGCAGGTGATCAAATAACAGGGGTATACAGCACAAGTTTGAGAAAGATTGGTCGGTTGTAGCGGGTTGTGCTAATTTTTCTGACCAATTTTTACCTTTATCAGGAGTTGCAAGATCGAAAGGTTTTACCGGTAGGCATGAAAACCAATCTTTCAGTAAGCGTAACCAAACAGTTAGCCGGTGGTATTGGCCTGCTTTTTTCCTGTTTTATCATTTACTCGATTACCATTGCACTGATAGACGAGGCGACAGTACGTTTTGTCGCCGTCGCCGTTGGTTTCGTGGTTGCCTTAATGGCAAACCCACTAGCAGACCGGATTAAAGCCAACCACTTGCAATCCCTTGGATGGGCGGTAGATGTGGTACTGGTTGCATCGTTCTGCTATTCGACCTGGTGGTTCTTTGAAATTAAGGAACAACTCTGGACTGGGTTCTATATTGGAACTCCCGAGAATTTGTTCGCTGGGGCGTTGGGGTTATTGGGCGTACTTGAGGCAACCCGTCGGGCCTGGGGTTGGTCTTTGATCATACTTGCGGTTGGTTTCGTTTCCTTTGGTTTTGCTGGCCCCCACCTACCTGGAGTTCTACAGCACTTTGGGATGGACCTGAGCAATTTCATGCAAATTGCATGGTACTCCTTCGATGGAGTCTTCGGCCGCGTTACAGGATTAGTTTTCAACACTGTTCTGATTTTTTTGATTCTTGGTGCAATGCTGAATCAGACCGGTGCTGGAGATAGTCTTATCAGGATATCTACAGTGCTCACGTGTCGTATTCGCGGCGGTGCTGCCCATGCAGCGATTGTTGCCAGCGCGTTGTTCGGCATGATGAGCGGCTCCGTTGCAGCAAACATAGCTGGGACTGGTGTTTTTACTATTCCGATGATCAAAAAACAGGGGTATTCAAACAACTTCGCGGCCGCAGTTGAAGCATCTGCGTCATCCGGCGGCCAACTGACACCCCCGATTATGGCCGCCGCGGTGTTTGTTATGGCGGACTTGCTGGGTCAGCCATACCTCTTGCTGATAGCAGCAGCAGCTTTGCCGGCACTATTCAAGTACATAAGTTTGTTTGCCCAGGTGTATGCAGAAGCCCTGCGTTTGGGTCACGAATCATCCCCTAGCGACGAAATAGGGACATTGTCCCGGCGGGATTGGGTCAATGCCCTCTTATTTACACTGCCGTTAATAGCCCTGATGACAGCTTTTCTTTTGGGCTATTCGCCGTCAATGGCAGGCTTCATAGGGCTAGCGACTGCTGTGGCGGTAGGGTTAGTACTCAGTCCTGAATTTAGGCGAAAACCGATCAAAATCGTTGAGGCATTTTCATTGGGTGGAATTTCTGCAGCAAATATCATGATTGCAGTCGCACTCATAGGCATCGTACTCGGGGTAGTCAATGAGACGGGTATCGCAATACGTTTTGCTATTGCAATATCTGCGTTTGGCGAAAGCTATCTTATTTTTGCGTTGCTACTGGCAATGTTTGGCGCATTGATACTCGGAATGGGATTGCCGACACTGCCAGCCTATCTCATCATCGCGATTATGATAGCCCCGGCCATAATTAAGGCCGGTGTCGATCCAATTGGGGCACATATGTTTGTCCTTTATTACGCGGTGTACTCCTCAATCGTGCCACCGATTGCTTACGGCTGCTATGTAGCTGCACCCATTGCGGGCGGTAATCCGCTGACAACGTCTCTAATTGCTCTTCGTCTATCGGTGATTGGACTGCTTGTCCCCTATGTTTTTGTGTATTCGCCTTCCTTGCTGTTAGTAACTGATGGTTTTATGTGGAGCGAATTGGTCGGAACGGTGATTCGCTTACTTGCGGCCATATGGATGTTTGCGGCTTGTTTTGCCGGGGTAGATCCTGTATCAGGACGTCTTTCAATATCTCAAAGACTCATCCGATTTATTCTTGGCGCAACCGCGCTGTGGCCGATTACAATCGTCTGGCTTCCTGGCGTTTTTATCAGTTTTCTTCTCGTAGTCATCTCACGTGTTCGCTCTGCACGAGCGGTTTAACTTCAGATGGCATGATCGGCCACGACGATCGCTCCTCACTATCGATCGAACCTACCGTTTTGGAACTCCTTATAGTCACACTCGGGCAGTCAACCGATTGACTCCTGGCTTATCTTCGGTGATCATCGCAACGATACAGTGCTCTGTCTGTCCAGCACATAGACCAATGCTCCGGTGTTAAATAACGACTTAATTAGAGAGGAAAAAATGAGATTAGCCAAATTTATCAAGAGTATTAGTACTGTTATTGGAATTGTAGCCGTGGGAATCGCCTCTAATGTCCAAGCAGATCTCTACCGAGTAACATCAATAGCACCGGGCATGTCTCCATTCGTGGTCAATACAGCAATTGCCAAGGTTGTTGCAAAACATGTCCCGGGTATCGAAATGCAGGTTCGAGCCACGGGTGCAGCGACCCGGCATGTGATCGAGGCAGCCCAAGGGAAAGTCGACTTTCTTTTTAATTCGGGAACCATTAACTGGTTAATGGTTAAGAATTTCGGCCCATATAAAAATATGGAAAATGCACCGGAGTTGGAGAAGAATCTCGGCATGATCTTCTCCTACGAGATAGGTCCATACCACTATATCACCCGTGCTGACAGTGGCATTGAAAAACTCGAGGATATCGTCGGCAAGAAAATTTTTGCTGGTCCTCCGGGCGGAGCTGCCAAACGGGTAGTGCTGGGCAATATCAAACTGACAACAGGCCTCGAGGGCGCTAAAGATTTTGAGGTTGTCGAATTTGGCTTTGATGCTGCTATTCAGGCATTTCAGGATGACAAGATTGATATGATTGTTCTACCGACAAACGTCCCCAGTTCCTCGGTAAGCCAGTTTGCGCTGACCAAGGAGATTCGACTGTTGGATATTGATACCGACAAGATCTCGTCGACCTGGAAATCGTTCATGAGTGCGACCGTGGTCGAGATACCACCGGATGCTTACGGTGATAACCAAGTCAATACCAGTGCGGTGTCCACTCATGGAGCTTTGGTTAACTTCTCTGCGCGCATGGATCTGGACGAGGAAGTGGTCTATCAGGTGACCAAAGCGATCTGGGAACACGTTGATGAGTTACACGAAGCTGCGGCCTGGATGAAGAATACGGTGATTCTGGAAAAAGCGCTTGAATTCATTCCAAGTCGCCTTCACCCTGGGGCCGAAAGGTATTACAGGGAAATAGGTATGGCGATTCCGGATCCGGTAACGTTCTAGAACAAGCGCCCAAATAGCCGAAATACTATTGAAGACCTTGCGGGCTCGATTGCCCGCAAGGTCTTTTTTTCAATGAGCTAGAAGGTCGGAAGCCTCAAAATTCAAGCAGCCAAATGAGTGACAGAAAATAGAAGGACTCCAAACTCAAATTTATTTCCGATATTGCGCCAAAATAGTCCGAGTCGCTCTGCGGTAAATTCGCAAAAGGTATCCTACACAGAGTCAGTTCGCCAACTCCCGCAAACTAGGCTACCCGACTTCCCGATCCTCCAAGCTGTCGACGTAGCGGTATAACCGCAGTTATCAGCAGTAACGCCACCAGGGCCAGGAGCAACAGGGCGCTGCTGAATCCTCCGGAGCCGCCATAGAGTACCCCGATCGCAACCGGTCCACCCACACCACCAATCTCAGCTGCAGAAAAGAAGAACCCCCCTGCGGTTCCGGCCCGGCGCTCGCCAACGCCCGGCACTTCAACCAGAGTCAGGATCAGCACGGTCATCATCGAGCCGCCAGCGATTCCCATCAGGATAAGTGCGAGATATAACCACGAACCCATGCCCCCGATCAGGAACAGCAAACTGCCAAACAACGAACAACTAAAGAGTGTAATCAGGACGCCAAAACGTCGTGACCCGGTTGCCAGCCGCGGCAAGGTCAATGCACTGACGATCCCTACCACCGCCGGCACGACCGCCATCAGGCTGGCTTGCTTTAGCCCAGCACCAAAGTTATGTAACATCTCAACCAGCCAGTTACTCATCGCATGGTTGATCGAGAATACGCCGATGCTCATCAGCAGGATCAGCCGCACCGGCGCTAGAGACAACACAGCGCCGATCTCATTCCACAGCGGAGCATTTGGCGTAATCCGGCCAGCAGACCGAGTAACACCCCGGCCCACTAAAAGCCAGAATAATCCTGCCGCCAGGGCGGCAAACCCCCAAAGAATCAGCACTAGGCCCCAACGACCCCCCAACAGTGGCATCAGCACCGGCTGACTGAATAACAATGACACCATGGCGCCAACGCCAGGGCCGGTAATATAGATACCCATTGCCAAGCCTCGCTCAGCACCGGCGAAATTCTCACTGACTACTTTGGGGGCGCCGGCCGATATCAAAGGGCCGCCCAGCCCAAACAAGGCCACCGCCGCCAACAGGTGCAAGTACTCCTGTGCGAATCCACGCGCTATGCCGGACGCGCCAATCAGCAAGGCACCCCAAAACAACGCCCTGCGCGTGCCCATGCGGTCAAGAACCAGCCCGCAGGGAATGGCAGCAAAGATATAGATAAACTGCCAGGCGCCCAGAACGGTTCCCATAGAGGCGTGGGAGAAACCAAGGTCTGCCTCAATATCCGGAACCAATGGAGCCAATCCGGCCATATTGAGTCCGAAGGCCATGTACAGTGCCCACACGCCGGCGAGCCTCCACCAGCGCCCAGGTATTGGCTCAATCTGCGTCGATAACCCCTGCACCAGCTCCCTGCCTTAAAGAACGCTCTGATTCCAAAACCAGCATCCTGTCGGCAAATGCCTTGAGGCACGCGACGGATGTGGCGTCGCCGGCGAGGCCGGCTCGACGCCCCGTCCGAACGAGATCTTCCGCCAAGATCTCATCTAAAATAAGTTCGGCCCCATCATGACACGGTTTCGCGAAATCCTCGTGATAGCAAACGGTCACGTGCATCGCGTTCAGGGCGTCATCTAACATCTAGTCAAAAATGCCGCGCGACCAGTTGCAGTACTGAAGACAATCGATAGTAACGTTCATTTGCTTTGCGAAGAGGTGTTCCGGCTATAGCCAATCAACCTCAAACGGATAAGAAGACATCCGCTCGATGCCGGTCTCGGTAATGATAACCTGTTCTTCGAGTTTGACACCCTCACGCCCCCCTTCGGTACCGATAAATGATTCGACGCACAAAACCATTCCCGGCTGCAAAAGGCCCTCGTAGGCCTTAGCTTCGAAATCAACCCAGTGTTTGATGCTGGGGTATTCATCAGCCAACCCAACACCATGCATTAATGACGGGTAACGTTGAGACAGATAGGCCTCGGGAATTTTCCAGCACCGCTGTGATACCTCTCGAAAGCTCAGCCCGGGGGCCAGTGCCGCAATATTGGTCTCAATTTGTTCGTAAGCGGCTGCATACAGGCGGCGCTGCTCATCATTCGGGCGATCCCCACATAACCAGGCGCGCGAGATATCCGAGCAATACCCATAGGGACCGATCAGATCGGTATCAAAGCAGACCATATCACCGCTTTCTATTGGGCGCATCGAGCACTCACGAAACCAGGGATTGGTTCGCGGGCCTGAGGACAGCAGTCGGGTCTCGATCCACTCGCCCCCCAGGCGGATATTGGTCTCATGCAACCGGGCCCACAGGGCGTTTTCCGTAATGCCGGGCTGCAAGGCCTCGCGCATCGCCCGGCAGCCCTCCTCGCAAACTGCCATCGATGCGCGCATCAGGGTGAGTTCTTCGGCTGACTTAAGCGCACGAGCCTGCTCGGCAATAGCCTCTCCATCGACAAGCATCAACCCCTTCTGACGAAGGGCGTCACAGGCAATGAAAGACAGGCGGTCCACTGCTAATCGTCGGCTGTCGCCGCCGTGCTGGCGTACCAGGTCTTCAATCTGGCTGGCGAAAATCTGCGCTCGCGCCTCGCCGTGATAACCAGCGGAAAAATAGTAAAACGATGGGATCACCCGGTACTCATCAATCCCAGGTAAGCCTTCAGCAAGATGAGGATGATTAGCGTAGTCGAACAATACCACTGGTCCATCGAGCGCAACAAAAACGCAACGGGTCTCATAGTGCGAACACCAGACCTGCATATTTGTTGCATCAGTTGCATAGCGGGTATTGATCTGGTCGAACAACAACAGCCCCGCAACATCGGCGCGCTCCATCTCCGAGCGCAAACGGTGCAACCGATATTTACGCACAACGTCGAGATCGACCGGGCAATCGCTATATTCCATAGCGCCGTGCTGGCGTGGAGCCTTTCGTGCAGCCTTGATCGATTCTATCGGCATAAGTGACTCCGATCTATCAGTGTTACCGAGGCGAACCGGCAGCAATCCGACTATACGCAAACCTAGACTAATGCCAGAATTTGCCCTCGGTACGGCTCAGAAGGACCCCTGCACAACACCCATCCAATGCATTTGCAAGGCTGCCGACCTGTCGTGGTTAGGTTGATCGCGTAAGGCGAGATAACTGCCAAGTGTCAGCCTGGATGTGATCGGCCTGGAATAGACAAATTCGAGCAAGGTCTCTACCCCCCGGGGGGTCAAACTGACCCGCTGCTGATGGCGCAAAACCTGCCCTTGCGTACTCAGATCATAGGCAATATCCAGCGCAGCATCGCCGGCAAAGGCTCGCAACGGCTGCGATATCGAAACACTGGCCGTATCGGTCAACGAAAAAAGGTCCTTAGCAGCAAGCCCAATGAGCCACGCATTGCTGGCAAGGGTCGAGAAATCCCCAAGTAACCCACCCGGTCGATCCGTTACCTGAGTCAGCCCCTCTGTGTAAGCGCCAATAAGGGCCCAGTTCTGATCAAGACGACGATAAGCCGTTAACCGCGCAGAGCGTGTCTGCGCATCGTGAACACTCAGCGCACCACCAACGGAGCCCCCAAGCATGCTACCCGATTCATTGAGCAGGCCACCTTCCAAGGCGAAACCCCAGTCCGAGCCGCCAAAATGAGATACAACGTTAAGTTGTTGGCTATCATGAGCTGTATCACCTTCGCTATCGATCTTGGCCAGGTTAAACCCGAGCCACCAGAGCGGGTTGATCTGGTAGGTGCCCTGGCTATGGACTCCTTCATCACTGTATTGTCCAATCAGGCCCTGATCCCACGCGGCCCCTGCAGGCGCTGCAAAGTGGTTCTCCTGCAGCCAATAGGCCGCATCGGTATCGGGTGTTGGCCGAGAGTTGTAGCCCAACCGCATCGTGTAGTGATCACCAATCTTTGTGTCAAACCCCAACGCCGGCTCCACGTCACCCGCTGCGGAATAACCAGCACGGCGGTAGGACAGCAATCGATAACCAAGGCCTTCGCTCAGTATATTTGGCGCGCTCTCTTGCGACCAGCGGTGCAATATCTGTCGGGCGCGTGCCTTATCATCACGCACGCTCGCCAGAGCAGCGATGTTCAATCTGAAATCGCGATCGTAACGGTCAACCACCAACGCCTGAGAAAAAAGACCTTGCTGGGCTATGGCCGAGTAGATAGCGGGACTAAGTCGTAAGCGATGATAGCCGTAATCATCCCCCACAGAATCATCGGCCTCATCAGGTTCTTCCTCCGAGTCAGTCGGGCCGGATTGCGGTGGAGTCACTGGCCCCAACGGCTGAAAGGCTCGGGTAAAATTGATCTGCCCCCATCCGTATTTAGCATCAACACCAGGCGCACCTTTATCTGTGGCAGAACGCTTTATGATGTCAACAACCTCTGCCGCCGTGAGCTTAGGCCAGATCTGGAGCAAACGAGCCGCTAGTGCGCTGGCACGGGGTGTTGCAAACGAGGTGCCCCAGTAATCTGCAAACTGTGACGCTCCAAGCGCAACCACGTAGTGGCCCGCATAAGCCCCAGCATGATTACTGAATTTAAGCATCTTACCGTCCGGGCCAAGCCCGCCAACGATCAATCCTTTGCCTCCTAATCCCGGGGCATGCAGCGCGTCACCCGCCGGATTCGCTAACCAGTCGTTGCCGGCGCCCATCACGACAACTTTATCCGCTGCCGCGGCCGCAAGCATAGCGTCACCGGGTACCGTAGCCAGGGCGGCGTTGGAATGGTTTATGACTCTTATCGAAGGGTTTGCCGCGGCATGCAACAGGCCCTGATAGACAGCTGATGCCGAGACCGAACTGCCACCAGTCGACGTCTGGAGCGACAGTATCTTGCTACCGGGCGCAAGGGTCAGGATAACCTGCGCAACAGCTGTCCCGTGAGTGCCCTGCTTTGCATAATCAACCAGTGGGTCACCGCCTACGAAGCTAATGCTACCCGGTGCCAGCAACGGCGGCTGCAACTGGACACCAGTGTCGAGCACCGCGACTCCGAAATAGGAGGCGCTTGAAGGAGGTGCACTAGTGCTGCCGGTACTACCCTCAGGAGTCGTTTCCTCTGACTCACCTTCGATCACTTCGATCAGTTCGATACATCCAGCACAATCGCTTTCCGAAAAAGCACTCGAAGGCCACCCGACCCAAAGCACGATCGATAGCACAAGCCGGCGAATCAACGGGAGCTGAAACAATCTTAGGTTAAACAACAACAAACTAATCCTCTTTATTTTCCACGATAATTCAACTGCAAATCAGGCAAAACTGGTAACTTTGCGCCAAGTTGCACACTCAGTCAGTAGTTCAGTATTCTCGTTAGTGGTTAGCGTTAGCGTTATTGAGTCCAGTTAATTATAGCGAGAGTTATCGGCGTCACTTTACTAAACTCTGAATGGTTGAACTGAGTTCTGAATCAATACCATGCCTATTGCTCCCAATTTCCCGATCATTGCAGCAAAATCGAAAACATTCGCGATATCCAATCAACCAGACTAATAGACATCTGAACCAGACTGACTGTTCAGTTAGCGCACAACCATACATTTAATCTCGCTGGTACTTTTGAATTTAACGTCGGCTTTTTATCGCCTCAAGGGTCACCGGCGCCAATCTCCTTTTTACGCCTGGTGACGAAGTCATCCAAAGCCTCCCGACGTGCCACATCCAGCGGGGGGGCTTCGAAGTCTTTTAAAATATCCTGCCAGATATCAGTCGCTCGTTCGGTCGCATCAGCCGCACCGGCCGCAACCCAGCTTTCACTGTTTTGCCAGTCACTCAAAAAGGGTTCATAAAAGGCATTCTCATAACGCGCCATAGTGTGTTCAGTGCCAAAAAAGTGCCCCCCCGGCGAGACAGCGGCGATCGCTTCTATTCCAAGCTCGCTCTCTGACGTATCGATGGGCTCGAGCAAATGCACTAAATGCTGAATAAGCTCGATATCGAGCACGAGCTTTTCAAAGGAGGCTACAAGCCCCCCCTCGAGCCACCCCGCCGCATGATAAACAAGGTTGCCATGTCCCATCACGGCACCCCATAACGCCATCTGGGTCTCATATACCCCTTGGGCGTCAGCAGCGTTGGAGGCGTTGCAGGCACTGGTTCGGTACGGCAACCCATAACGTCGCGCCAACTGGCCTCCCGCAAGATTGGCCTTTGCGTTCTCAGGGGTGCCAAACGCCGGTGCCCCAGAGCGCATGTCCACGTTCGAGGTAAAGCCGCCGTAGACTACTGGATTACCGGGATAAAATAACTGAATCATCGCCAATCCCATAAGGGCTTCGGCATTTTGTTGCACCAGACCCGCGGCCAACGTCACCGGGGTCATTGCACCCAGCAAAGTGAACGGTGTCACGATGACCGCCTGACCATGGGCCGCAAGCGCCAAGGCCCCATCCGACATCGCCTCATCAAGTTTACGCGGCGAATTAACATTGATATTTCCGATCAAACTCGGGCTTTGGTGCAGGTCGTCAACGCTGATACCGCGCGCCAATGCCAGCATCTGAACGGCATCGTCCACCCGGGCGCGCCCTATCGGGATAGCAGAAAATACCTTGTCGGCCAGGGTCAGATTAGCCCGGTAACTGTCGAGGTGGCGGGTTCCCGTTGGCAAATCGATCGGTGCTACCGTCTGGTTACCAAAAACGCTGATGGCGTTGAAGTATTGGCCCAGGCTGATCAGCCGCTGATAGTCGGTAAAATTTCCGGGGCGCCGGCCATTGACCCGGTCATGCACATTGGGCGGGCCTGAAACCAACCCGAAATGCACGTGGTTACCCCCGAGGGTTATTGCATGCGCCGGGTTGCGGGGCATCAGCGTAAACTCAGCCGGGGCCTGACCCACCAACTCGAGGATCATCTGCGGGTCTGCACAGACGATACCGGAATCTTGGTCAACCTTGGCACCTTGGCGGGCAAAAGCCTGACGCACGGACTCGCTCATGATCTCTATCCCAAGATCACGGATCACCTTAAGCGAAGCCTGATGAATCGCCTCAACCTGGTCTTCGGACAGAGGCTCCATTGGTGGGTAGCGGTTCCGCAATGGGCCAAAGCCCAGTTGCGCCACCCGTGTTGCTGCACCGCGCTCAGCCTTGCGCTGCGCGCGTGCCCGCTTTCGCGTTTTCCGGGTTGCCCCTTTTTCCACTGGCTCCTTTATTGCGCCCATACTCCCAAGCCTAACAACTCAGATATGCACTGGGATTCGGCCATGGGTCTTTTGGTGATCTAGCCGCGACAGCAATCACCTGCCCAAAGAACCGTAAATGGAGGTTTCATCCCAGCACTGCTACCGTTGCTTCGGCCAGAATCTCAGCAATCTGATCCAGTGTCTGCTCATCGGTGACAATGGGTGGCGCTATGCAATAGGCATCCCCGCGAACTCGTGAAAACATTCCACGCTCGACAGTTTCTGCATGAATTCGCGGCCCAACTGCATCGCTTGGTGCAAAAGGTTCCTTGGTTCCCTTGTCTTTTACGTACTCCACCGCGCACATCAAACCCAATCCGCGGACCTCGCCCACATGCGGGTGATCGGCCAGGGCGTCTTTCAACTTGACCAGAAGGCGTTGACCTTTCTGCCGGGCCTGATCGACAAAATTCTCCTTCTCAATGATATCCAACATTGCCAGAGCGACTGCGCAACCGACAGGATGGGAACTATAGGTATAAGCGTGCATCCATGGTGATCCGCTCTCATTCATTACCGTGGCTATCTCGTCGCTGATACCAATACCGCCCAGCGGGAAATACCCTGAAGTGACCGCCTTGGCAAACTGCATAAGATCCGGCTCGACTCCCCAGTGCTCCAGCCCGAACATACGGCCGGTGCGGCCAAAACCAGTGATAACCTCATCGGACACCAGCAGCACATCGTATTCGTCGCATATCTGGCGAATACGAGGGAAGTAATCATCCTGCGGTACGAGCACACCACCAGCGCCCTGGACCGGCTCTGCAATAAACATCGCTACTGTTTCGGGACCTTCTTCGAGAATCTTCTTTTCCAGTTCGTTGGCAGCGGCTATACCCTGGCTCGGGGCATCATCGGGCGCCTGATACAAGTAAGGGTACGGACTGGGAATATGGACGAATCCTGGAATTCTCGGTTCAAACATTTCCCAATACGGCGCAATCCCGGTCGCACACATCGCGGCAAAAGTAACACCATGGTATCCCCAGATACGCGAAATCACCTTGGTTTTCTCAGGCTTACCTTTAAGTTTCCAGTAGTAACGCGCCAGTTTGATGTTGCTATCGGTTGCCTCCCCGCCACCGGAGGTGAGGTAAAAATGATTAATATTCGGGTAGGTGAGGCTCGCCAGACGTTCCGCTAATTCAATAGCTCTCGGGTTGGTGCTGCCGACATAGCCAGAGGCAAACCCCATTTGCCGCATCTGACCCGCTGCTGCGTCAGCAAGCTCAGTGCGGCCGTTGCCCGCGGTATTGCACCAAAGGCCTGACAGGCAATCGATAAAACGATTGCCGTCCGCATCCACGAGATAAGCGCCTTCACCACCGACCCAAACCCGGGCTGATGCGTGAGCGGCGGGATTATGCAAAGGATGGACCAGGTGTGCCGCATCTCGGCTGACCATGGCTTGCTGTTTCTGTGCAGTCATATCGCCTCCTTCAATTGTTTGCGATCTTTGGAGAACCCTCGATACATCACCGGTGCTCGGATTTATTTCCCGGGGGTCGCCATTGGATTATTGGGATGAGCCGTCCAGTTGATCTTGTCATCTGAGCGGATCATCTGGTTTGTTCTTTGGTCAACTTCATTGTCTAGAGTTCTCAACGTCAGACAATTTTCTACCGGACATACTGTCACACACAGATTGCAGCCTACACATTCTTTTTCTATTACCTCGTAGTGACGGCTCCCATTCCGGGCTGCGCTGATTGCCTGATGCGAGGCATCTTCGCAGGCTATATGGCAACGCCCACACTGAATACAAAGATCCTGGTCGATCTGCGCCTTGGCGGTGTAGTTCAGATTAAGGTATTGCCAGTCTGTGAGTGAAGGCACCGCTTTGCCGATCGCCTGCTCAACTGACTCTATCTGACGAGCGTCAAGATAACGGGTCAAGCCATCGACCATATCATCGATGATCTTAAAGCCGTGGGTCATTGCAGCGGTACAAACCTGCACATTCCCAGCCCCTAGTAGAATAAATTCGGCAGCATCGCGCCAGTTACTGATACCGCCTATCGCCGAAATCGGCAAACCCGCACAATCGGGATCACGGGCAAGATCCGAGACCATGTGCAACGCAATCGGTTTCACTGCCGGCCCACAATAGCCGCCATGGGTTCCATTGTGATCTATGGTTGGCACGACGCTGAAGGAATCCAAATCAACCGACATCACAGAATTGATGGTATTGATCAACGATACCGCGTCTGCCCCCCCTTTTTTCGCAGCGCGGGCAGACTGGCGGATACTGGCCACATTGGGTGTCAGTTTTACAATCACGGGAAGTTCAGAAAAATCCTTGCACCATGCGGTAACCATCTCGACATACTCGGGGACCTGCCCTACGGCAGCGCCCATACCCCTCTCGGACATGCCGTGAGGACAACCAAAGTTAAGTTCAACACCATCAGCGCCGGTATCCGCAACCCGGGTTAGAACCGTCTTCCAGGCTTCCTCAGTGCAGGGCACCATGAGAGAGACAACCAGGCCTCGATCCGGCCAGTCTTTTTTGACTTGTGTAATCTCCTTGAGATTGAGCTGCAACGGGCGATCAGTAATCAGTTCAATATTGTTAAAACCAATGACACTGCGATCCTTTCCATGTAATGCCGCGTAACGTGGTCCGTTGACATTAACGATAGGCGGGCCATCTTCACCCAGGGTTTTCCAGACGACGCCACCCCACCCCGCCTCAAAGGCGCGATTCACGTTATAGGCTTTGTCGGTCGGTGGTGCGGATGCCAGCCAGAACGGATTCGGCGACTCGATACCAACAAAAGTGGTTTTCAGCTCAGGCATTGTTCCCTCCTTACTTCCATTGAACAGGCATCAGGACTCACCTGCCTCGCTTTTTGACAGGAATTGATCAATAGAGATTGCGGCTAGTTTACCGTCCTGTACTGCACTGACTGTCAGATCTTCGCCACCCGCTATGCAATCCCCGCCGGCCCAGACACCGGCCCGGGAAGTCCGTCGCTCTTTATCGACAATAAACCGGCCACCTTCCAGTATGAAGTCCGCCGGATCACCGTCGAGTGACTGGGGCATCTGGCCGATCGCCTTAAACACCATATCTGCCGCAATCGAAAAACTGTCGGCCTCATCGGAGTGTAAAGTCCTGTCGGTTGGGCTGAACTCAACGCCGGTAACCCTGCCGTCTGTATGCTGAACACAGGTCGGCTGCCCCCAGAACCGTATTGCCACCCCGCGAATTTTGGCGAACTCCTGTTCCTCAATACTGGCCTTCATCTGCTGTGGACCACGCCGATACACCATTGTCACCTCTTCCGCGCCCAACAACCGCGCTTGAACTGCAATGTCGATTGCGGTCATTCCACCACCAATTACTACAATGCGCTTGCCGAGGGCCAGCGACGACAACTGATCTGCCTGACGAAGCCTGCTGATAAAATCCACTGCGTCCTCAACCCCAGGAAGTTCTTCGCCGGGTATACCCAGCATCCTGGTTAAACCCAGCCCCACTGAAAGAAAGACAGCGTCATGGCGACCTTCGATATCGGCTAGGTGAACATCACAGCCAAATAACTTCCCGTGTTGTATCTCGATTCCACCAATCGATGTAATAAATTGGACCTCCCTCTGGGCGAAGTTATCCAGCATCTTGTAGGCCGCGAGCCCGTACTCATTCAAACCCCCGGATTTAGGGCGATCCTCATAGATGCACGCCGAATGCCCAAGCACCGCGAGCCTGTGGGCGCAAGCCAGGCCCGCCGGACCGGCGCCAACCACAGCAACGGACTTTTCCGACGGTGCAGCGCGGATAAAGAACGAAGCATTCTGGTCCATAGCCTCATCAACGGCATAACGCTGCAGCAGGCCTATGGTCACGGGTCGATCATCTGCCTGGTTACGTACGCATGCATGCTCGCACAGAGTCTCAACCGGGCAGGCTCTGGCGCAAGTACCACCCATAATATTCTCTTGCAATATAAGGCCCGCCGCACCCACAGGATTGTGATTACCAATCATGCGGATAAAACCGGGAATATCTATTTCCGTCGGACAAGCTTGCGTGCAAGGTGCATCGAAGCAGAAATAACACCGCTCGGCCTCGACCCGCGCGCCGTTAGGTTCCAGGGGTGAATGGATTTCACAAAAATTGCGCCGACAATCCTCCTCAGGCAGTCGGCCAGACACAACTCCGGACGCCCCATTGGTCACGGTTGCAATAATATCCACGTACTCCTCCTTGAATGCCCGGATGCGCCAGAACTGACCTGTCGCAGGCTCGGGTGACAGGCCAGTTCCGATCTGTGGGTAAGCGAGACTATCTAACGCTCAACCCAAACAGGCTGGTTTTGATCCCGAACCTTTGCAATCGCATCGAAATACGGTGCAAAAGGGGGTCTTTCAATATACCGGCCTGCGCCGCGCTCAACAGACAACTCGCCATCCTTAAACACAACTTTGCCCTGACTGACGGTGTGAGATGGCGTACCTCGAACCGTCATGCCTTCAAAAATGTTGTAGTCGACATTCTGGTGATGGGTCTTGGCAGAGATAGTCTTGCTTGCCTCCGGATCCCAGATTACAAGATCGGCATCCGCACCGACGCTGATCGAGCCCTTGCGCGGATACATGTTGAAAATCTGAGCTGCGTTGGTCGAAGTCACCCGAACAAATTCATTCATGGTTAGCTTCCCGGTATTGACTCCGGCATGCCACAACACCTCCATTCGGTTTTCCACACCGCCGGTACCGTTAGGAATCTTAGTGAAGTCATCCTTACCCATCGCCTTCTGGTCAGCGCAGAAACAACAGTGATCAGTGGCTGTGGTCTGAAGATTACCCGACTGGAGCCCGCGCCAAAGTGCGTCTTGATGCCCTTTTGGCCTAAATGGAGGACTCATCACATGTGCCGCCGCGGTGTCAAAATCGGTATTGAGATAGACCGAGTCATCCACCAGCAGGTGTCCCGCAAGCACTTCACCAAAAACCCGCTGGCCCTCGTTGCGCGCCCGGATCACCTCTCCCAGTGACTCCTTAGCCGAGACATGCACCAGATAAACAGGAGTTTTTAATGCCTGGGCGATGCGAATCGCCCGGTTAGCCGCTTCCCCTTCAACTTCTGGGGGTCTCGACTGCGGATGTCCCTCGGGGCCCGTGATTCCCAATTCCATCAGTTTGCGCTGCAACTGCCATACCAGTTCACCGTTTTCGGCGTGAACCGTCGGCAAGGCGCCCAGTTCCCACGCCCGGGTAAAACTATTCACCAGAATTTCATCGTCCGCCATGATCGCACCTTTGTACGCCATGAAGTGCTTAAAGCTATTGACACCGTGCTCTTGCACCAAAGTGCCCATGTCTTGGTGCACCGAATCATCCCACCATGTCACAGCGACATGAAAGGCGTAGTCCGAAACAGACTTCTCAGCCCATTCGCGCCATTGGTGAAAGGCGCTCAGCAACGATGTCTGCGGCGCTGGAATCACGAAATCAATAATGCAGGTTGTGCCTCCAGCCAGGCCCGCTGCAGTGCCGGTATAAAAATCCTCGCTGGCAACCGTCCCCATGAACGGTAGCTGCATGTGCGTATGGGGATCTATCCCCCCTGGCATCACGAACTGACCGCCGGCGTCTATAACCTCGACACCCGTGGGGGTGTCGAGGTCAAGACCAACCTGGGCGATCCTGCCATCCTCGCAGTAAACATCTGCCTTGAAGCTTTGCTCCGCTGTTACAACGGTACCGCCTTTAATGATGACGCCCATTGTCAGATCTCCCTGGTTTTACTGTATCAACCCGGCTAAAACGCCGCGTCCCAAATTGCATGACTCCAGGCTCCCGAAGGCGCCTTGGAAATCACAGGATCAGAACCACCGCTCATCAAAGTTGCAACGGTACGCTCATAGTCGACCTCATCCAATTTGCCGCCACCTGCAGTGAGTTTGTTGATTTCACCCATCATGCGGCGCTGGTGATTTTCGGTCTGAGCTCCGGTTTCGTCATTTTCAAGCACGATGTCAGCAGCCGCATCCGAATTCTCTCTTGCCCAGGCCCAACCCTTCATCGACGCGCGCACAAAACGAGCCATTTTGTCGACAAACGCTGGGTCAGCCAGATTCTTTTCAAGGACATAGAGTCCATCTTCCAGTGTCGCAACGCCCTGATCTTCATATTTGAAGGTCACCAGTTCGTCTGACCCCAAGCCGGCATCAATGATCTGCCAGTACTCGTTGTAAGTCATGGTTGAGACGCAGTCCGCCTGCTTTTGCAGAATCGGGTCAACATTAAACCCTTGCTTAAGCACCGTCACGCCGCCACTGCTGCCATCAGTTGGAATATTTAGCCGTCCCATCCAGCTCAGGAAGGGGTACTCATTCCCATAAAACCAAACACCCAAAGTACGGCCTGGAAAATCCTGTGGCGTCTTTACGCCGCTATCCTTGCGGCAAGTCAGCATCATCCCGGACCGTTTGAAAGGCTGGGCAATATTCACCAATGGCAAGCCTTTTTCCCGTGAAGCCAACGCTGACGGCATCCAATCGATAATGACATCTGCACCGCCACCCGCAATCACCTGCGGCGGAGCCACGTCAGGCCCACCTGGTTTGATCGTCACGTCGAGATTTTCATCCTTATAAAAGCCCTTATCTTTCGCGACAAAATACCCTGCGAACTGGGCCTGGGTAACCCACTTCAACTGCAAGGTCACCTGGTCAGCTGCGACTGCGGACATGCTGACCAACCCTAAAGCTAGAGCCGCTACAAGGGTGCTAATTTTTCTTTTCATAGTGAATACTCCTTCGGTAGTTTAAAAGTGCCCTGTTACAGGCGTTTTGCGGACAGTTGACGAAAAGACGGATGCCAGAAGGTTGCCCGTCTTTCCACAACAGCCAGTAAACCATAAAACAAGGACCCAGACACCGCTGATAGCGCTATCGATGCCCAGACCATCTCCATGTTCATTCTGCCAGCCTCAGTCGAGATACGAAACCCAATGCCGACAATTGGGGTACCAAAAAATTCAGCCACGATCGCGCCAATCAAAGCCAGTGCCGAGTTTATTTTAAGCGCGTTAAAAATGAACGGTAGCGCATTGGGCAATCGCACCCGGGTAAACGTTTGCCAGTGACTCGCACCGATGGAGCGCATCAGATCAAGTTCTATTGCGCTCGATCCAGCAAGTCCTGCAACCGTATTTACCAGCATTGGGAAAAAAGTCATGATGACAACCACTGCCGCCTTGGACTGCCAGTCAAATCCAAACCACATGACCATGATCGGGGCAATACCGACAATAGGAATTGCACTGACCAGATTTCCAACAGGCAACAAACCGCGACGCAAAAATGGCACCCGATCTGCCCATAACGCAATTGCGAACCCCGCAAGATTGCCCATCACAAACCCTGGAAGCACTGCTCGAATTATCGTCTGGCGGAAGTCTGCCGCAAGCACGCCGAGCGACGAGGCGATTGCCTCTCCTACCAGGCTGGGGGGAGGTAAGAGTACCCGGGGGATGCCCAGTCCAACGGTAATAAGCTCCCATAGTACGATCAGCCAGACTCCAAAAAGACCCGGTACAAGAAATTGATACAGGAACGCGCCGATTCCCGGGTTTAAAGTGATGGCGGCAAACCGACTCATAGTGGCCCAAATGGCAAAAGCCAGGGCAATGACAAAACACCAGTAGCCGCCGCTGGCCTGCCCGATGATGGATTCCGCGTGGGCGAGGCTAACTACCGCCCACAGAGCCACCAGCACAAACGCCAACGAGATAGCACGGCTGGTTGATGAGCACTTTGTCGTCAGACCAGACACGCTCAAGGCGCCGGCTACGCAACCCAGACCCGCGAGTCCTATAGGCATATGGCCCCACGCCACAGTCGGACTCAATTCCCCAAATAATCCGAGCACAATGAAAAGTCCGCCCGCCAATGAGGTGTTACTGATTCGAGTGCTTGAAAAAAGATTCACGAGCGCGCTACCTGGCCACCATCGAGTCGACGCAACATGGTCCGCTCACCCAGAGCTACGATAGACACCAGCGTAGCTGAGACGACAGAAGCGGTGATCAACGCTGCCCAGATCATAGTGGTCTGGCCATAATACGAACCTGTGAGCAGGCGCGCGCCGAGACCACCCTGACCCCCCGTGGGTAGCTCAGCAACAATAGCGCCCACGATACTCAATGCAATTGCCACCTTAAGAGACGCGAACAGAAATGGGATCGATGAGGGCAGACGCAACCTGAAAAAAACCTGTGCACGGCTCGCATAATAAGTATGCATCTGGTCCAAAAGCATGGGTTCAGGCGAGCGCAGTCCCTTTACCATTCCCACCACGACCGGGAAAAAGCAAAGGTACATCGAGATAACCGACTTAGGGAAAAGACCGGTAATACCGACAGAACCCAGCACCACAATAATCATTGGTGCCAACGCAAGGATCGGCACCGTTTGTGATGCAATGATCCACGGCATCAGACTTCGATCCAAGGTTGTCACATAAACGATTCCAATCGCCAGTCCAATGCCCAGCACCGTACCCAGAACGAACCCGAGCAGTGCCGATGACAGGGTCACACCCGCGTGATAGATCAAGCTTCGCTTGGAAGTGACTTTCTGATCCAAGACGGTCTTTTTGAGCTCGCGGACAACCTGGTGAGGCGCGGGTAATACGGGTCGCTTCATGCTCCAGGCATCTGCGGCCAACTGGGTGATATCCCACTGGACGCTGCGTTTGTTGTAGCGATCGATCAACTGGCCACTGTTGAGGTACACCGCGCCGGCATACCAGATAACCGTCAGGACAACGATAACTACCGACAGCGGAAAAATCCGCCCCTGACTATGGGTCGCGTCATTCATCGTCGTAACTATGGCCCGCCTTGAGGCCTTGTCGAACTCGATGCGCCAGAGAAAGAAAATCGGGGGTCTCACGTATATCAAGCGTTCGCTCGGAGGGCAAATTGCATTCAATCACATCCATCACCCGCCCAGGCCTGGGGGACATAACCACGACCCGGCTCGAAAGGAATACCGCCTCGGGAATGGAGTGGGTAACAAAGACTACTGTCTTGCGCGTCTTGCGCCACAATTCAAGAAGCTGCTCGTTGAGGTGATCCCGTGTAATTTCGTCAAGCGCCCCAAACGGCTCATCCATTAACAACAACTGCGGCTCAACACTTAATGCCCGCGCAATGGAGACGCGCTGCTGCATTCCCCCGGATAATTGCCAGGGGTATTTATTCTCAAAACCACTGAGGTTAACAAGATCAAGATATTTCTTCGCTCGCGTTTGCTGCTGAGAGCGAGTCAATCCCATGATCTCAAGGGGCAGTACGACATTCTTTGTGACAGTTCGCCAGGGGTAAAGTGCGGGAGCCTGAAACACATAGCCATAGGAGCGATCCTGGCGGGCCTGATCCGGGCTCACGCCGTTCACAAGAATCTTTCCACTGGAATGCTTCTCCAGGTCAGCAATCACCCTCAGCAAGGTCGTCTTGCCGCAGCCAGATGGGCCAATCAATGATACGAATTCACCTTCTCTAATCGCTAGATCAATGCCACTAAGCGCATGCACCGGTCCATCGACAGTATCGAAGTCCAGGGACAACTGGTCAATTTGAACCACGGTGTCAGAAGATGATGCGTTATCGCTCAACGGAAAACTCCTTACACACTGCTTGCTTTCAAAGACTTTCAGCCTTTGTCAAAACAGCCTGGAGCATGACATTGGCACCGGCTGTCGACCATTCAGGTTCTATATCTTCTACTTCGTTATGACTAATACCGTCAACGCAGGGGATAAAAATCATCGATGTCGGTGCCGCGTGTGCAATAAAACAAGCGTCATGCCCAGCCCCAGCGACAATCTGGCGCGAACTGTAGCCACAAGTTTCGGCACCGGACTGAACTGCTGCGACACAACCACTATCAAAGGGGACCGGGGCGTAATAAAAAATCTCCTCAAGCGAGTGTGCTACGCCGGCTTGGTCAGAAATTCTGGTGACGCCATCACCGATGGCCTTGCCCATCTCCAGCAAGACGGTATCATCGGGATGCCGAATATCTATGGTCAAAAAGACCCGTCCTGGGATAACGTTACGCGAATTGGGGTGCACGTTGAGCATGCCCACCGTGGCACAAGCGAGTGGCGCATAGGTCAAGCCAATTTCATTCACCAGGCAGGTGATCCGTGCAGCACACAGTAATGCATCATGGCGCCGGTCCATTGGCGTTGGCCCCGCATGCGATTCCATGCCGGTCAGTTCAAGTTCATACCAGCGCTGGCCTTGAGCATCGGTAACCACGCCAATGTTAGTGCCTTCTTCAACCAGTATCGGACCCTGTTCGATATGGGCTTCAAAATAGGCGTGCAGTGGACGCCCCATGGGCTCATCTCCCGCGTAACCGATGCGTTCGAGTTCCTGCCCCATGGTTCGGCCCTCGGTATCCGCTCGCGCCAGGCCGTAGTCGAGGTCATAGATTCCCGCGAACACGCCGGACGCCACCATTGCAGGTGCAAAACGGCTGCCTTCCTCGTTGGTCCAGCAGACCGCTTCCACTGGGTGGCGCGTCTGGATATTTTGATCATTAAGGGCGCGTATAACCTCCAGGCCGGTTAAAACGCCGTAAACCCCATCAAAACGACCTCCGGTAGGCTGGGTATCAAGATGACTGCCAACCACAACCGACGGTAACTGTGGGTCGGCGCCGTCGCGGCGGGCAAAAATATTTCCCATCTGATCAACAGATATTGTGCAACCGGCCTCGCGACACCAATTCACGAAAAGATCGCGGGCCTGTCGATCAAGGTCGGTCAGAGCAAGTCGGCAACAACCCCCTTTTTCGGTTGCCCCAATTTTTGCCATCTCCATCAGCGAGTCCCACAAGCGCTCACCGTTAATCGCCAAAGCATCGTCGCGTGTCATTGGTTTTTCTTCCCTGTCAGTCTTCACCAACACTCATGATTAATAGTTATCCCTTACTCGCCTAATTCAGATCGGTCAGAACACCGTAAGTTTCAGGCCGGCGGTCACGGTAGAACTGCCAGGTATCTCTGACCTCGCGAACCATGTCCATATCGACCTCGTGGATCAGAAGCTCATCTTGATCGGCGCTGGCCTGCGCTTCGATCTGACCACGCGGATTGACGAAATAACTCGAGCCGTAAAACTCCCCGATATTCCAGGGGGCCTCAGTTCCCACTCGATTAATTGCCGCAATAAAAACGCCGTTAGCAGCTGCTGAAGCTGGTTGTTCAAGTTCCCACAAGTACTGCGACAGCCCAGCCACTGTTGCGGATGGGTTGTAGATGATTTCAGCCCCGTTTAATGCCAAGGCGCGCCAACCCTCAGGAAAATGGCGGTCGTAACAGATATAAACGCCGATTTTGCCGTAGGCCGTATTAAAAACCGGCCAGCCCGAGGCTCCAGGCTTGAAGAAGAATTTCTCCCAGAAGCCGGCAACATGAGGTAGATGGCTCTTGCGATATTTACCCATGTAACTGCCATCGGCATCGATTACCGCAGCCGTGTTGTAGTACACCCCAGTCATGGCTTCTTCATAAATCGGCACAATGATGACCATGTTGTACTTCTTGGCGTATTCGCGCATCAGACGGATTGTGTGGCCATCTGGGATCGCCTCTGCCGCAGCATACCAACGGGCATCCTGGCTCGGGCAAAAATAGGGTTGGGTAAACACTTCCTGAAAACAAAGTACCTGGACACCGGCTGCGCCCGCCTGGTCAATGAACGGGATGTGCGCTTCTAACATCGCATCACGAATCTCCTCGGGAGACCAATCCGTGCTCGCCTTCAAACTCATCTGGATGAGTCCGGATTTCAGTTTACTCATGTGCACCCCCTTGTGATGTGATTGGCATGTTGTTTTTGGGATTGATATCGCCGCTTGGCAAAGAACTGGAAATCGACCAGATTCGGCCTTCCCGATGCTTGTAACAGTTCTTTACCATTTGGTCAATTTATCGCAAAGGCTGCTTCTTACTTGACAGGCCCAATCCACGAACCAGTGCCGCGGTGACGCCTGGCGCGCCTTTTTCATACACCTCAGCATCGTAATCTGCCGGCGAGATCACAGCTTCGATCTGGGCTTGAAAATCCGCATAGGTCTGGGTCACTGCCCAGATCATAAAGAAAGCATGTGCAGGGTCTATCGGAGCCATCCGGCCCTCTTGCTGCCAAGCGTGAAAGATAGCGCCTTTTTGTGCCACCCAGTCCCGCAAGCGTCCCCTCAGATGCTCCCCAATCACCGGCGCTCCACCGATAATCTCGATCGCAAAAAGGCGTGAAGCTTCAGGATAATGCCTGGACAGATCTAGTTTGCGGCGAATGTACTTGCTTATTGCATCACACGGATCATCATCTGCCGAGATATCTCCCAGCGCTTCCAGCCACAGTGACAGCACTTGCTCGATAACGACCCGATACAG
>Ga0066838_10000120_pt1 | contig 25627 bp, 28 predicted proteins | sample ETNtaG_26_FD_66727 | JGI IMG/M metagenome (GOLD analysis project Ga0066838, IMG submission 66727) | Marine microbial and viral communities from oxygen minimum zone, Eastern Pacific Ocean - ETNP201302SV89 | ecosystem: Environmental > Aquatic > Marine > Oceanic | place: Pacific Ocean: Eastern...
TTTTACACAATCTTATTTTTAACAAGATTATGTCACATTATTATTAATAACTATTTATTGATTTTTAAAAAAATGAAATATAAATGGAATTTATTATGATAAAAAATATTTTTTCAATCATCTTTATAATTCTACTATTTTATTCTTGCACTTCCACATCTCCGACAAACGTTAAAACATCTGATACACAAAAAGTAACTACAGTTGAATATGGGATAATAAAAACTTCCCTACCCGTTAAAATCAAGGGTGAGAGTAATTGGGTGGGCGCCACTGCTGGCGGAATGATTGGCGGTCTATTAGGAACAATGGTGTGCGGTGAAGAAGAAGTTGTTGGAACAAAATGCCAAGATATTGGTGTTGTTTTTGGTGTAATTGGTGGTGCTGCTGCTGGAACGGTAGTTCAGGCAACTCTTGGAAATCATAATGGATTTCAATATGTTGTTGATATTGACAATAGTGAAAAAGATTCTGCTTTTGTTCAAGGCGATGAAACTCCTTTATCTAATGGACAACGCGTTATTATTATCTATGGTAATGATGTTCGCATACTTCCATTCCAGGAATAAATATTAAATATTCAGACCTGTTAAGAAAGAGATGATCGTTAATATAAAATTTGAAAAATATTGAATGAACCAATGTATTGGCTCCAAAGGAATTCCTATCTCTTTTCCTAAAAGAGGAAGTAAGAACAATCCCCCAATTATAATAAATAATCCATATCTTTCTAGTTTTGCAAGCTGATAAGAAAAATATTTTGGCAGAAGACCCACAGCTACCCTGCCTCCGTCTAAAGGTGGCACGGGTATCATATTAAATACAGCAAGTATAATGTTAATAAAGATAAAATTAATAAGAGTACGCACTAACCAAAAATTATCTAATAAACTTAAATTCTGCATTAAAGATAATATTGACGCTGAAATAATTGCGAGTGCTATATTTGTTAATGGGCCAGCAATGGCAACAAAGACCATATCACGAAGAGGATTTTTTAGACGATGAAACATCACTGGCACAGGCTTTGCCCAACCAAAAATAAAAGGACTTTTCATTAAAATAAGAAGTAAGGGCAAAATGACAGTGCCAAATCTGTCAATGTGTTTAAATGGATTTAATGTGACACGACCAAGTTTTTTAGCCGTGTTATCCCCTAAAAGATTTGCTGTATACCCATGGGCAGCTTCATGCATTGTCACCGAAATTAAAACTGGTATAATCCATGTAGATATTGCATTGATAAACTGTTGCATAAAAATTCTTATATTATCCTGGATTACGTTATATTAGAACTGATTAAGTAATTTATTAATATTTTTATCCAAGACACCCTCAAAATTTTTATCATTACCAGGATTTGCAACACAATGGCCCAAAGGTGAATCGTAAGGATGGAGTTCAGCATTAGGAATGTGTTGAGCTTCAAAAACATTGTCCTCAGTGCGAAAATAGAGATCTTGCGTGCAAGGAATGAGAATTGTTTGAGCTCGTATTGATCGCAAAGCTTTTTTAATGTCATTATTATAAAGTGGGCCTAAACTAATATCATTAGCTTGCCAGGTAGCAAGTTTGGCTAGAAGATTGTTAGCGTCCCAGTTTTCTATATGATCATTTTCCCAATTCACAAGTAAATCTTCGATTGTGTTAAAACCAAGTTTTTCATAAATTTTCTCTTTGTAAAAAATTTTTGAAAAGGCCCATCCAGCATAAATTCGTGCAAAGGATTTAAGTCCGTTAACCGGTGGCGACACGTAATTTCCTTCATTCCAATTATGATCTGAACAAAGAGCAGACTTCACCTCTTCAAGAAAAGCAAGGTTGCGCTGAGATGTTTTTGCGGAGGAACAAAATGGTAAGATCGCCTTAACCATATAGGGAAATTGTGCTGCCCATTGATATGCTTGGCATCCAGCCATTGACCAGCCTGAAACAAGAGCTATGCTGTTAATTCCTAAATATTCTGTTAATAATTTGTGTTGACAAGCCACATTATCCCATAAGGTTACTAATGGAAAGCGAGGTCCATCATGAGGCAAGGATGTATTGCTCGGAGATGATGAAAGACCGTTTCCAAACATATTAATCGATATAATGAAATGTTTTTTTGGATCAATGGGTCTACCTGATCCAAAAAAACCTTCATTTCTTTTATGTGTGCCGGTATAAAATGTCGGCAACAAAACAACATTATCACCTTTAGAGTTTAAAGCGCCATAGGTCTTGTAAGCTAATTTAGCTGATTGTAGAGTTTCTCCGGATAAAAGGGTTACTTTGCCTAAATCAAATATCTCATAATCCATAACTAAATTCTATCTCGAATCTGCATACAGATAAATAAATGTGATCAATAAAGTCTCAAATACTCCTGCACTTCCCAGTCAGTAACAGCTTGATGATATCGTTCCCATTCATCTTTTTTATATTTAACATATGAATTAAGCATTACTTTGCCTAGTACTTTTTCTGCTAGGATATCATTTTTAAGTGCCTCTGTTGATTCAAGTAAGTTACGCGGAAGTTTTCTAATGCCAAGTTTTTTGAAATCTTCATCACTGAGCGCATAAAGATCAAAATCCGAAGCTTTACCTGGATCAGTTTTATTTTTAATTCCCTCCACAGCAGCAGAAATTGTCATACCTAGTGCTAAATAAACATTCATTGTTAAGTCAGCAGCACGGTTTTCTATACAATAGCGATTTTGAGGTAAACGGAACTGGGCGGAGCGATTATTATGACCATAAGTTATATTTGTAGGAGCCCATGTGTGAACGCCTCCTTCGAAACCACCCACTGTTGGAACAAGTCCATTATATGAATTTACTGTTGGACATGTAATTGCTGTTATGGCTTCAGAATGTTTAAGCAATCCTCCAACGGCGTATAGTGCATCTTGTGACCATTTATCTCCATCTTTAAAAATATTTATATTTTTTTGTACATCTTGCAGAGAAAAATTAATATGTCCTCCAGATCTCCAATCACCTATAGTAGGTTTAGGCATATATGTTACAAACATGTTATGTTTTTTTGCAATTTCTTTTAAAAGAATTTTTAAAAATACTAATCTGTCTGCCATTTGAAGTAAGTCTGTATAATGAAAGTCCAATTCAAACTGAGAATAAGCTCCTTCAGCTACGACATCATGAAGATCCCAGCCTAGTTCACCTAATATATCTATCATATCTTTTAAAAAATGCATTGAGTCGAGTGAATATTCAACATCATATCCGAATGCTTGCCTTCTTGGCCTAATACCCTCTGAGGGATCATTATCTATAGCTTTAACAGGCTCGCCTTTTTCATTATATTTCATAACAATAAATTCTGGCTCAATGCCTGCAAAACCTAAATAACCATCATTTTGTTTTTCTTGAACAATTCTTTTTAATGCTTGTCTTGGACATACATTGTAGGGGGCGCCTTCCCAAAATAAATCTGCAAAAATTATTGCTGTACTTTTATCCCATGGGCAAATGTATACAGCATTAAGATCTGGAAGCATAATTTGATCAGAATCGGCAGGTGTAAGTTCAGGAACAAAAGAAATAGAATGTGCGGCAAATTGTGGTCCTTTACCCATACAGAGATCTTCAATATCACTCATTGGAACTGGTTTAGTTTTTGGAATACCATGCATATCAATCCAACTTGACAAAACATATTTTACTCCTGCTTCTTCAAGTCTTTTTTTAGTTTTAGAAATATCTTTTTTATTTCTTTCTATAGCTTCATCAAGACTCTTATAATAAACCTTATTCATAAAACTATTTTCCTCTCTTATTTAAATTAGTTCTTTTTATTCCAAACCCATATCTTCAGGGTCTATTCCTGGCACATGTGTTAATCCAGCTTTTTTCTTCCAGTCATGAGGATAGGCAGCATAAAAGATAATACATTTCTCATCACACTCATAAGCAATGTGATTATCCTTTGGCACAAAAAGAACATCTCCTGGTGAACAAACATAGGACTCTCCATCACAAGTTAAGCGAAATGTCCCCTTCATACAGTATATTATTTCATCACAAGTTAAATCCCATGGCACTGAAATATTATTAAGAAAATTTAAACCACCGCACATAGTGGAACTAACTTTACTTGTAACAAAAGGTTTTATGTAGGTTCCCCCTGGTTCTAAAGTTTGGTATCTATTTTCAATATCTTTAAATTTATATAATTTAGGTTTTTTATCCACTATCTATCCTTTCATTAAGTAATTTCTATTTTTTCATTTAATTCAACTTTATATCCATCAGGATCTTCACAAAAAGCAATTACTCTTGTACCATGTTTCATAGGTCCTGGAGGACGAGTAATCTTTATGCCAGTAGAGGTAAGTTCTTCACATGCTTTATAAACATTAGGTGTTTCAATACAAATATGACCCCAACCATTTCCTTTTTCATAATTTTCTTGTTGATCCCAGTTGTGCGTTAATTCTAATGTTGGAAATTCGGTCTCAGGGCCATAACCGATAAAAGTATTAGTGAATCGACCCTCTGGATAATCTGTTCGTCGCAATACCTTCATACCTAAGGTGGAACAATAAAAATTCAATGACAATTCAAGATTGCGAACACGAATCATCGTGTGTGCCAATCTAAAATCTTTATGCTTTTTTATCTCAGACATAAATTTTTTCCTTTTGAGTTTTAGAATATTCCATAACTGACTCAATCACAAGTTTCTGAAATTCACGAACATTTTTTTCCCAATGGGGTGACAATACTCCTCCTTTATCCGATACAGGGGAAGCGCGTCCTAGTTGAAGTCTCTCGCAAATTTCGTGATCTTCCTTATGAACTTCCCACCAAAGTTTTTTTTGATTATCAATATCGACTTTTGTGAGTTCATAGCCTTCTGATGTGTAAATCACTCTTTTTTGAGAAGTGCAATCCGGTCCAAGGGACTGGTTCAGATGCACACCTAATTGTCCTGGGAAATATGTACCTAAAATAAAATTTGGGAACAAAGACAGATACTTTGAAGAAACAGAAAGTTTGTCACTGGATGTGTTTTCATCACTTAAATCAACGCCGCTTCCCAAACATCTTCCATCTACAATAGTGTAATGATTTTTAAGGGGTTGATTCGTTGTCTTGTCATGGACAAATTGAACATGGTACGGTTCTATATAATTCTCGATGAGAAATTTCCAATTTGTAGATATTTGTTCAAACTCAAGTGTTGCAACTGGATAAAATTTATCAAATTTAATATCATTAAGTTGTTTCATTAATGGAGCTGCATATTCTTCAAAAGGCGGCGCTATGTCATTGAGATTAATAAAGATCCAGTCGTGCCAAACTTTAATTCTCACTGACTCTAATCCATAATCGGCTGGATTAAAATCAGGAGGTTGATGTTTGTCTGTTCCTCCAAAAAGAGGTGATGCGCATAATTTTCCATCAAGATCATAAGCCCAGGAATGATAAGGGCAACGAATAATCTTGCCAACATTTTTTGGTTGATCGACTAACTTAAGACATCGGTGTCTACACACATTATGAAAAGCGACAATGTCTTCTTTAATATTTTTGACTAAGAGGACAGGTTTCCCTGCAATTAAAACCGGCAAAACATCACCTGGTTTATTGAGTTCATGGGCAAAGCCAACAAAGGTCCAGTTGTCAGTCAATACAGTGGCACACTCCATTTGCCAGAATTCTTCATCCGTGTAAGCAAATGATGGGAGGCCACTAGCAAGGGTTTTGTTTTTTAAAAGGCTGGATAACTTCATTGATATTATCGGAAATAAAATTATTAAATTTTATCGGTATTATTCAAATTATTCATATAAATTCAATATAAGATAAAATATATAATTAAGAATGTTCAATATAGATAGTCATGAATAATAGATTTAATGTAAGATTTTCTTGGTCTGTTTATGATTGGGCGAATTCTGCATGGTCAGCAATCATAATAACCTTTATTTTTGCTGAATATTTTGTTAATGTTCTTGCGCCTGACAAAGATTTAGGAACTCTGTATTGGACATGGACAATTGGCCTTTCAAGTCTTGTAGCCGCTTTGCTCAGTCCTATTCTGGGAAGCATTTCAGATCAATCACAACGTTCAAAATATTGGCTTATATTATCAACTTTTATTTATTCTTTTATAGCTTTTAGCTTCTGGTTTGCTCAACCTAAAGGCATGGACTTATTTTTAATAATCTTTCTATTGTTTATAGGCAACATATCTTATGAAATTTCACAAATCTTTTATAATGGTCAATTAAAACTCATCACAACAGAAAATAATTACGCTAAACTTTCCGGTTTTGCATGGGGTCTTGGCTACGCAGGCACTGTTATCATTTTTATTATTTATTATGGAATATTTTTATTGCCTGAAGATCCTATATTTACATTGGATAAAACTACATATGAAAATATAAGAATCAGCTTTCCAATTACAGGAGCATGGATTCTTATATTTTCTTTACCTTTGTTCATTAGTTTTAAAGATCCAAAATCCGATACAATAACTTCCAAATTTAATATCAAAAAATCTTTTAATCAAATCATCATCACATTTAAAGATCTAAGAAAATATAAAAATATCATATGGTTTTTAATAGCAAGATTATTTTATATGGATGGCATCAATGCTATTTTTGCTGTCGCTGCAATTTATGCCGCCACAGTATTCGGAATGTCCACGACTGATATCATCATGTTGGGAATAGGAACAAATTTTGCGGCTGGTATTGGCAGCTGGGTTTTTTCATTTATTGAAAACAAAATTGGATCAAAAAACATAATTGTTTTTTCATTAATTTGTATTTTTATAATAAGTTTCGCAATACTATTAATAAATCAAAAAAATACATTTATTATCCTCGCCATATGTCTAAGTACTTTTTTTGGACCAATCCAATCTGCAAGCCGCGTTTATTTTGCAAAATTTATTCCTGATGAAAAAAAATATGAATTTTTCGGATTTTATTCCTTTTCCGGGAAAGTGACATCTTTTATAGGTCCTATTCTTTATGGAACTATAACTTATACTTTTTCATCCCCTAAACTGGGAATGGCGTCATTGTTAGTTCTTTTTGCTGTTGGATTGTTACTTCTAACAAAAGTAGAAAATGATCATCAGATTGAATAGTAGGTTATAAAATATTATGAATCTTGAATACACCTTTATTGCCATTATGTTTCCTGCCATTCCTCTTACTATGGTGATGTTTGGTAATAGATTTCATACTACCAGTGTCCTTATTCACCAGATTCATAATGAATACATTTTTAAAAAAGTGATGCCAGCTGCATTTAACAAGCAGTTGGAGATATTACAATCACGAATCATACTTTTAAAAAGAGATCAAATTTCAATGGGTTTAAGTTTTTTATTTAACATGTTCTCTGTTTTTGCTTTATTTCTTAATGCAGTAGTGCCCGCTAAAATATTTTTTGCTTTATGTTTGCTGTCAATTATCGTGGCGTTAATAATTTACCTGTATGAAATCACTCTATCAACAAAAGCTCTGAGATATCATCTATTAGATCTAGATAATAAGAATAAAAAAAAATAGATCATCTAAATTCATTTTTTTTTAAAAAACTGTACTTGTTATTTTGGAAATTTTCTATTTTTAACATCTGCAACATATTTTTTTATAGCTTTATTTATTGAAGATGAAAGATTAGTATAAGCTTTTACAAATTTAGGTTTTTTGATCGTATTGTCAGTATTTAAAATATCATTGATAACTAAAATTTGGCCATCACAATGAACAGAAGAGCCAATGCCGATGGTTGGTATTTTTAGGTTCTTGGTAATTTCTTTTGCAATCTCTTTATCAATACACTCTAAAAGAATCATACATGAGCCAGCATCCTCTAATTGATAGGCCAAATCAATTAGTTGTTTTTTTTGTCTAAATGTTTTCCCAATTATTCTAATTTTATTAAAATCACTAAATTGTTGAGGTAAAATTCCAATATGAGATACTACGGGAATATTTTTTTTAACCAGATGTGAGACAATTGAAACTTTATTTTTATTAACTTCTAATTTTACAGACTGACACTTAGTATCTTTTAATAAGTTTTTTGCGTTAACATATGCCTGTTTTGAATTTTGATAGGTATTGTAAGGCATGTCAATGATGGTAAAAGCTTTTTCAGAAGATTCAAAAACTGCCTTTCCATGATTTTTCATCATTTCTAAAGTGACAGATCGTGTGTTTTTCATTCCATAAACAACATTTCCTACAGAATCCCCAACTAAAATAACATCAACGTGCTGATCTACAATTTTAGCAATACTGCTTGAATAAGCGGTCAAACAAGAAAACGGTCTTTTGTTTTTTAGTAGTTGTATTTTTTTAACAGTATTACGCATTATTATAAGCTTAATTTATTGATATGAATAACTTTAACAGGACATACTTTTGCCAGGGCCTTGTTTGCTGCGTATTCTTCATCATAGGCTTCAGCTGTATAAAATCCTTTTTTATTCTTAGATCCTAAGAGAACACTTTTCCCATCTTTTTTATTCATCATCCATCTTTCTGGAGCTAACTCAATGCAATAATTACATCCTATGCATTTTTTTCTTTGATAAACTATTTGTATCATTCAGCATTAACAACTTTATACAATCTATCATTAGGGCGAATGAAATAATCTAATTTCATAGAAAAATTGTCACCTTTTTTTACATCCGTGACTAATTTATCATTATTACGCATTTCATCTACAATAGTTTCAATAACTCCAGTCGTTGTTCCTGTAATAAGAATATTATCACCTTTTTTAAGATTAAAAGATTCTATGTTAAATTCTGCTACTTGCAGATTGGTAAAATATTTTTTTGCCTTGCCTAGATATATTTTCTTTTTTGTAGCTTTTGATCCATGTGTTTTTGTCCACTCTCCTAATTTTTGTCCTAAATAATATCCGTCCCAAAAACCTCTATTATAAACGGTCTTTAATTTTGTTATCCATCCTTCGATTTTATCTTTGGTATATGATCCATTCAAATAAGAATCAGCCGCCTCTCTATAACATTGAGTTGTTGTTTTAACATATTCTGGAGATCTTCCTCTTCCTTCTATTTTAAGAATGTTTGGGCCAGAATCTAGTACCTGATTCAAAAAACCAATAGTGCACAAATCTTTTGGTGACATAATATACTCATTATCAATATCAAATTGATAACCATCTTCTTTATCTGTTACTGAATAAGTTTTTCTACAATTCTGAATGCAAGCACCCCTGTTTGCAGATGAGTTTGTTGTGTGTAAACTCATATAACATTTTCCAGACACTGCTACACACAAGGCTCCGTGAGCAAAAATTTCTAATTGTATTAAATTTCCGGAAGGTCCCTTAATTTGTTGTTTTTCAATTTCATTTGTAATATTCTTTATTTGGCGCAAAGACAATTCCCTGGATAAAACAATCACATCAGCAAAATTTGAATAAAAACGAATTGTTTCAATATTTGTAATATTGATTTGAGTTGAGATATGTACTTTCATTTGAACAGAAGAAGCATAAGCAATGACTGCTTGATCCGATGCAATGATAGCATTAATTCCTTCTTTTTTAGCCGTATCTATGATTTTTTGCATCAATATCAGATCATGATCATAAATAATTGTATTAAGAGTAATATAAGATTTAATGTTATTTTTTATACAAAGAGAGGCTATTTCAATTAAATCATCTAAAGTGAAATTATTAGATGATTTAGCCCGCATGTTTAATTGCTCAATTCCAAAATAAACAGAATTAGCACCTCCTTGTATTGCTGCTTGTAAAGATTCCCATGAACCAGCTGGAGACATTATTTCGATAGATTTATTTTTCATAGCAATCCAAAAAATTACATTTTAACTTTTATCAATAATGTTTGAAAAAGTTAAAAGATCTTTAACTAAGTAAACTAAAAAAATATATAACAGAAATCAAAATTAATACTATTACTACCCAATAACTAATATTTCGAAGAAGAGTTTTAAGTTTGGAATTTTCATCAATGAATCTAGGTAAAATTAAAACCAGCAAACCAATTAAATAAACAAGTGAAAGAACTTCAAAGCTTAGAGAATCCACAATTGAAAGAAACTTTATTCTAAATTTTCAACAATTAGTTGCTCGCAAATTTTATTAAAAGTAGAGCACAACCAGACATTTCCTGTAATTTTATTGTAAAGATAAAGGTTGCCACCAGACTCCATCATTGAAAAAGGGCCTGCCGCATTCATTGGTGGCGGAGGACCCATTCCCATCATTGAGTTTCCAAACATATTATGCCTTTTATTATGCATTGGACATTGCATAAATTTATTCTTTTGATGCATTTTTTTATGCATTGGGCAGTACATATATCCGTCTTTTTGATGCATTTTATTATGCATTTTATTTTCAAAAAGTTTGTTTCCCTCATTATGAGAGTTTTTATCTCCACTATTTTCAGCATAAAGATAATTGATATTGATAAAAACAAAAAATATAGAAAAAAGGAAAATTCTAAAAAAAGACATCATACGTTTATATTTTAGTATAAATTAGAATAACCACAACTAAATAAATATTAATTAAAACGATTTGACCTGAATCAAATTTTTTGTTTATAGAAAACTATAAGTTCCAGCCAGAAATTGCTTTTACTTCCAGATATTCTTCCAACCCCCAAGTGCCGCCTTCACGCCCGTTACCTGATTGTTTGTAGCCTCCAAATGGAGTGCCTTTTGAAAATGCATTTCCATTAATCTCAACCATTCCTGAACGCAATTTTTTGGAAATGCGTTTAGCTTTGTCATTATCTTGAGTTTGGATATAGTTAGTTAAACCATAAGTAGTATCATTAGATATGGATATAGCCTCTTCTTCAGTTTCAAAAGAGAGTAATGAAATTACGGGTCCGAATATTTCCTCATTTACAATTTTCATATTAGTCTTCACATCAGTAAAGATTGTTGGTTTGACAAAATATCCCTTATCCAAACCATCTGGCCGATGAGGGCCTCCGGCTACCAAGGTCGCCCCCTCATCAATGCCGCTTTGAATTAAGTTCTGTATTTTATCGAACTGGGCTTTTGACACTACAGGACCTATGTGATTTCCTTTTCTAGATGCCAGATCAACCTTGGTTTTATTTGCCTGATCAATTGCTTCCTTCACAGCTCTTTCATAAATTGATTTTTCAACAAGCATGCGCGTGGGGGCGTTACAAGATTGTCCGGAATTATTAAATACGCGACTCACGCCTCTTCTAACAGCATTTTCATCTGCATCAGAAAAAACTATATTGGCGCCCTTGCCGCCCAGTTCCAGACACACTCTTTTAATCGTGTCAGCGGAGTTCTTGGTAATCAACCTTCCCGCCCTGGTTGAGCCAGTGAAAGACACCATATCAACATCCGGATGTCCTGATAACTGAGTTCCAACCCCTGCCCCGTCTCCGTTCACCAGATTGAAAACACCTGGGGGAAATCCTGCCTCATGAATCATTTCCGCAAACAGCATACCTGACAGCGGAGCGATCTCAGACGGCTTTAGAATCATAGTGCAGCCAGCAGCCAAGGCAGGTGTGACTTTCAAGGTGATCTGGTTGATCGGCCAGTTCCACGGAGTGATCAAGGCGCACACCCCGATCGGCTCATAAGCGATGTGATTGTTTGATTTTTCATCATAATTATTTTCAAACTCAAATTTTTCTAATGTTTTGATAAATGTTTTTATATGATTTGATCCTGTAGAAGTTTGCTGCTCCGAAGCCAAATCTATTGGAGCTCCCATCTCCATAGATATAGCTTTAGACATATCATCCCATCTGGATTCATAAATTTCATGAAGTCTTTTAAGGAGAGTTATTTTTTCATCCTTAGAAGTTTTACTCCAAAGAATAAAAGCTTTTTTTGCAGCTTCAACTGCTTCATTCGTGTCTTTAGTATCAGCTAAAGATATAACTGCAAATGATTCATCAATAGAAGGGTTTACAACTTCTAAGTCACTTGGTGTTGATGGGTCGATCCATTGCCCATTAATATAAAATTTTCTTTTATCTTGCATTATAATATTAATATTTTTCTCTAATAAATTATTTATTAAAAAATTAAAGATTTATCTTAATCTTGGTTCTGGAATTGGCACTGAAGAAATAAGTTTTTTTGTATAGGAATGTCGGGGATTGTTAAATAATTCTTTGCTTAGTCCCATCTCAACAGTTTTACCAAAGTATAAAACCAAAATGTTGTCAGCAATGTGTTTTGCTATACTTAAATCATGAGTGATGAAAATAAGTGATAATTTTAAATCTTTTTGCAAATCTTTAAGCAAGTTTATTACTTGAGCTTGTATTGAGACATCTAAGGCTGAAACAGGTTCATCGCAAATTATTAATTTAGGTTTTAATATTAAAGCACGGGCAATGCCAATGCGTTGACATTGGCCACCGGAAAATTCATGAGGGTAGCGGTTGATTAAATTAGGGAGTAAGCCAACTTTTTTCATCATTTCCTTAACTTGATCTTTTATAATATTTTTCGCAATTTTGGGATAATGTGTCCTTAAAGGTTCTGCTATTATTTCACCAATATTCATACGAGGATTAAGGGATGCTAATGGATCTTGAAAAATCATTTGAATTTCTCTACGAATTTTTTGCATTTTAGTTTTATTATAAGCAGATAGATCTTCTCCCATCCACATTATCTTTCCTGAAGCAATTGGGATCATTTTAATTATAGCTCTAGCTAAAGAAGACTTTCCACAACCAGTCTCCCCAACTATACCTAATGTTTCTCCTTCAAAAAGATCAAAGCTAACATCATCTACAGCTTTAATGAATTCTCTTTTTTGCCACGGAAAGTAAAATTGCTTATTAGAAAAAAAATGAACTTTAATGTTATGAACTGATAATATTTTATTTTTCATAAATTAAACTCTTTTGGAAGTACGTGACATGCACGTTGTTGATTCTGATTATTTATTGTATTAATTGATGGTTGCAATTCTGAACAATCATTGATTTTATATTGACAACGATTTGAAAAAGGACAACCTTCAGGAAGATTGAGCATATTAGGAGGATTGCCCGGGATCGTTTTCAGAACATCATATTCCCTATCAATTCTAGGCATAGTTTCTAATAATCCAATAGTATACGGATGTGTTGGTTTTAGAAAAACATCTGTGGTTAATCCATACTCCATTACCTTTCCGCCATATAAAACAAGCGTTTTTAAACACGTATCTGCCACAATGCCCATATTATGGGTAATCAATATAAAAGAAGTCTGAAATTCCTTTTGAATATCTTTAAATAACTCCATAATTTGTGCTTGGACAGTCACATCAAGAGATGTAGTTGGTTCATCTGCTATAATAATTTTAGGATTACATAATAAAGAAATTGCAATCATTACTCTTTGCCTCATTCCGCCTGAAAACTCATGGGGATACATATTAATTCTATTTTTAGCATCAGATATCTTGACTGCTTCTAACATTCTAATAGATTGTTTAGTCGCATCTTTATTGCTTTTTCCCTGATGATGAATTAATACTTCGTTCATTTGATCACGTATTCGCATATATGGATTAAGTGAAGTCATAGGATCTTGAAAAATCATAGAAATTTTATTTGAACGAATTTTATTCATTCTTTCATCAGGTAAATTCAATATTTCTTGATCCTCATATTTTATACTTCCTGTTGCAGTCGCATTCTTTGCCAACAACCCAAGAATGGAAAAAACTAACTGAGTTTTTCCAGAACCAGATTCTCCAACTATTGCTAAACTTTCATTATTAGCAAGATTCAAGCTAACATCGTTAACAGCTTTAACTAATCCTTCAGGAGTTTCGAAATCTATTTTTAGATTATTAACTTCAAGTAAATTCATTCATCTATCCTTTGGATCTAAGGCGTCGCGTAAACCATCACCAATAAAAAATAATGAGAATAAGGAGACAACAAAGAAAAATAATGGAAATAACAACTGCCAAAGTGTCCCGTAACGCATTGTTTTAGCTCCTTCACTTATTAGGGCACCCCATGAAGTATTGGGTTCTTGAATGCCAAGACCCAAAAACGAAATGAAAGATTCAGTTAATATCATTCCTGGAACTAAAAGCGTAGCGTATACTGCTACTACGCCAAGCAAGTTTGGGATTATGTGACGTAATATAATTGTAAAATTTCCTACACCTGTTGCTACTGCTGCTTCAATAAATTCTTTTTTCTTAATTGATAAAGTTTGTCCACGGACTATTCTTGACATATCTAGCCATGAAATTAAACCAATGCCAACAAACAACATAAAAATAGATCTTCCAAAAATAACAAGTAATAAAATAAGAACAAACATATAGGGAATAGACATTAAAATATCGACTATACGCATCATAATAGTGTCAATCCGTCCTCCAAAATATCCTGCTATGGCGCCATAAAGAGTGCCAACAAAAACAGCTATCAATGCTCCGACAACACCCACCATAAGTGATATTTTTGTGCCCTGAATTACTCTTGAGTATAAATCTCTACCTAGTTCATCCGTTCCAAAAAAATGCCCTGTATTAAAAGAAGGCATACCTAAAGTTGAAATATCTCCTAGAATAGTCCAATCAATTTCTTCATTGGACCATTGTGCAAATAAAGGTCCAAGAAAAGCAAATAATAAAATAATGGATAATATAATTAAACTTGTCACTGCAGCTTTATTTTTTAAAAAACGTGTACGAGCATCATACCACAATGAGCGTCCTTTAATTCCACCTGATTCTGAAAAATTTTTTGATAAATCTTCAATATTTTTTTTATTTATAATCATTTCTCAATATCTAATTTTTGGATCAATCCAGGCATAAAGAATATCAACTAATAAATTAAAGGTAATAGTCAGGCAGCCTACTAAAATTGTAATTCCCATTATGGTTGAATAATCACGATTAAGAGCTCCATTCACAAAAAGCACGCCAATCCCTCCAGTACTAAAATACATGTCAATAACAACTGAACCAGTTATCATTCCTACAAAAGCTGGTCCTAAATATGAAATAACAGGAAGAAGAGTTGGTTTCAAAGCATGATAAAAAACAATTTTATATTGGGGTAGACCCTTTGCTTTCGCTGTACGAATGAAATTTGAATTTAAAACTTCAAGCATCGAAGATCTGGTCAATCTTGCGATACTTGCTAGATAGCTGGTTGATAAAGCAATTACTGGCATAATGACAAACTGTATTTGTCCTCCTTCCCATCCTCCCCCCGGCAACCATCCTAAGTATAATGTGAAAATTAGCACGAGAATTGGTGCCATAACAAAATTAGGAAGAACTTGTGCCGAAATAGAAAAACCTACAGCTAAGTAATCTAAAAAAGTATTTTGTCGAATAGCTGCAATAATGCCCAATGAAGTTCCGAATAATACTGCAAGAATAAAAGACCAGGTTCCATATTTTAATGTGACAGGAAAACCTTGTGCTATTATATCATTAACAGTTCTATCTTTGTAGCGAAATGAAGGTCCAAAATCAAATTCAGTAATAATGCCCCAAACGTAATTGAACATTTGATTATATATTGGCTGATCAAGGCCATATTTAGCATTAATATTTTTCAATACCTGTTCTGGCAGGGGTTTCTCAGAAGTAAAAGGTCCTCCTGGGGCGCTATGCATTAACAAAAAGGAAATAATAATAAGAATTAGAATTGTGGGAAGAGCAACGCTCAATCTTTTTAAAATGTATATTATCATTATTAAATTTGAAATATTATATTAATAAAAAAAGCACCGTATGTAACGGTGCTTTTTATTATTATAAGCAATAAAGCTATTCAGCTACTTTATAAAAATTTCTGCTATACCAATTTTGCTCCACATTATCATATGGCCATCCCTTTAATTGAGGATTAAGCATAAATACTCCAGCATAATGATATATAGGAATTACTGGCATTTCTGCAGCAAGAATTCTTTCTATAGTGGTATAATTAGAGCTTGCATCAGCTAAAGTTTTCGCTTCACTCATTAATTGATCTACTGCTGCGTTACTGAACTTACCATCATTATAACCTGAAGGTGTTGTCAATAAATCTAGAAAAGTAGATGCTTCATTATAATCACCACACCAAGCTCCTCTTGCGATTTCAAAATCCTGCTTGCCTCTGACATCAAGGAAAGTTTTCCACTCCATATTTTCCATAGTGGCATTAATGCCAAGTTTTTGTTTCCACATTTGAGACATAACAGTAGCAATTTGTTTATGACCTTCTGAAGTATTATAGACCATCGTAAAAGATAATGGATTATCTTTTCCATAACCCGCTGCATCCATTAGCTCTACAGCTTTTGCATCTCTTTCAGCTTGAGTCATTTTAGAAAATGCAACACTTGGCGTATCAAAACCGGCCGTTGCTCCTGGTGTAAAAGTATAGGCTGGAATTTGACCTGCTTGTAAAATATCTTCAGTAATTACATTTCTGTCTATAGCATACGACATTGCTTTACGTACCCGCACGTCTTGGAATGCTTCAATTCCACTATCACTCAAGTTAAACGTATAATAGTAATTACACAATCTAGGAAATGAGGTTGCTTGATCAGGGTATTCTGCTTTTAATTTTTTGAATTGCCCTGGTGGAACAGGTCCTTGATCTAACTCACCAGCAAGATAACGAATTAATCCTGTACTTTCGTCAGGTATAACAAGTGTTACAACTTTTTCTATAATTGTATCAGCATTATTCCAATATAAAGGATTTCTTTCTCTTACTACTCGTTCATTCAAAACATGCTCGGTTAAAACATAAGCTCCATTTGAAACTATGTTTTCTGGTTTTGTCCAATCAGATCCATATTTTTCTATAGTCGCTTGATGTGTTGGAAAAGTTGTTCCGTGTGTAGTCATTGACGCGAAATAAGGAAGTGAAGCTGTCAACTCTACTTGAAAAGTATAATCATCAATTGCTTTAACGCCTAATTCTGAAGGTGGAACATCTCCGTTTATCGCTTCGCCTCCATTTTTTATAGACATAATATCCATATACCAAGAATATGGAGAGGCTGTTGCAGGATCCACAGCTCTTTGCCATCCATAAACAAAGTCATACGCAGTAACTGGATCACCATTTGACCATTTTGCATTCTTTCGTAGGTTGAAAGTGTAAACATCTTTTGCATCATTTGCAGACCAACTTTCAGCTACTCCTGGGACAAGATTGCCTTCTGCATCTTGGCTAAGCAAACCTTCGAAAAGATCACGAACAATGTTTGCTCCGTACGTATCTTCTACTATTTGAGGATCTTGGCTACTATGCTCATCTCCATGCCAATAAGTAAAAGTTTGATCTGCAGATAACTTCTCTCCTGTAACAGGATGATTTGCTGCGTATAGCGAAGTAGAAAGAAAACTTCCAAATACGCAGGCAGAAATTAAAGTTAATATTTTTTTCATCAAAAATTCCCCCTAGTATTCAATATAATTCAGGTTAAAGCTTATATAATAAGGGGTGCTATTAAAATATAAATAAATGCCTTTTTAAGAATATTCAGCTTATTTTATCCCCTTAAACCTCCAATTAAATGAAAAACATTATTTAACTTATAAGAACTACATATTTGCACCGCAAGTGCAGATCTTTCACCAACGGCGCAATAAAAAATAAGTTTTATTTTTGAAAGTTCTTCTTTTTTCGAATTGATATATTCATGTAAATTTAAAAATGGAATCTTTATTGAATTATTCAATGAAGGTAACATATCAATTTCGGATTGTTCTCGTAAATCAATCAACCTACAATCATCATTTGACAATAAATAATTAAGCTCTTTAAACGTTATACCTTTTAATTGTTTCTGTTTTTCTAAAGACAGTCCCATATTTCTATTTTTTGGAACTGCGACATCCATTTGCTTCGGATTGTCTAATTTTAAATTATCCATAATTTGGGCATATTCTTCAATTGAAGAAACTTGCAGGCGAGGATTAAATTTTTTTTCTTCCCCTATTGTGCTTACGCTTTCACCTTTATAATCGTGCGCAGGATAAACATAAGTTTCTTCCGGTAACTTAAGTAAGCGTTCAAATAAAGAATTATAAGAATCTTTAGTACTTCCATTTTGAAAATCAGTTCTTCCCGTCCCTTTAATCAATAAAGCATCACCAGTAAAAACACGATCATTCATTAAAAAACTATATGAATCATCTGTATGACCTGGCGTATAAATGGCCTTTAAATTAATATCTTCTATTTTCACACTTTCATTATCCTTAACTCTCATTGAAACAACATCTCCTGGGGCACGTTCTCCCATTACAGTAACGCATTTAGTTTTATCTCTTAAGGATGAGATTCCTGATACGTGATCTGCGTGAATGTGTGTGTCTATGACTTTAACCAATCTTAATTCTAATTGGTTTAATAATTGAATATATTGATCTGTGTTTTCAAAAACTGGATCAATAATCACCGCCTCTCTTCCATTGCCACTTGAGATGAGATAAGTATACGTTGATGAAATATTATCAAAAAATTGTCGAAATATCATATTCCATAATATGTATACTAGATTAGTTTAAATAATAATAAATATAAATTATGAAAAAAGAAAAATATACAAGAGCTGCAAATATTCTCTTTGATTATAGAAAAAATAAAAAAAGATTAGATAATTTACCTATTGATTGCACTCCAAATAACATTGAAGAGGCGTATGAAATTCAAGAAGAATTAAAAATTAAATACTTAACTTTAAAAAATAATAATCTAATTGGAAAAAAAGTAGGATGCACTAATGAATGGGCTCAAAAACAAATTAATGTCGAAGAGCCATTCTATGGAAATTTATTTTCAAAATATTCCTCAGTAAGTGGTTGCGACTTATTATCAAATAATTTTTCAGAACCATATATGGAGCCGGAATTTTCATTTAGAATTAAAGAAGATATCAATATAGCTAATGCCCCTTTCACTTTTGATCAAATTAAAGATCTTACAGATACAGTAATGGCTTCTGTCGAAATAGTTGATTTTCGATTTAATAAAGAATTAAAAAACATTGGGATAAACAATTTAATTTCTACTAATGCTGCTTCTGAATACTGGATCAAAGGTTTAAAAGAATTTAAGTTAAATGAAATTAATTTATCAAATCATCCAGTAAAAGTTTTTATAAATGACAAGTTAAAGGAAGAGGGAAACTCATCAAATGTTTTGGGAAACCCCTTTAATTCACTTTTATGGTTGATAAATAAACTATCATTAAAGGGAGAACCTCTTTTAAAAGACTATGTTGTTAGCACAGGAACCTGTACAGTCGCGATACCATTAGAAAAAAACTATAAAGTGAGGGTTGATTTTGCCAATATGGGCAATATTGATTTTCAATTTATTTAATTTGCTAAAATAGCTTAATAAGTCTAAAGAAATTTTTTTCTTCAATGAACAATTATATTTCAATTAACAATCTCTCAAAGATTTATTCAAATAAATTCAAGGCACTTAATGATATCGATTTGAATATCAGACAGGGAGAAATTTTTGCTTTATTGGGTCCTAACGGAGCGGGAAAATCCACACTGATAAATGTTATTTGTGGCATTGTTTCACCAACTTCAGGTAAAATTACCGTTAACAATTTTGATATCATATCTAATTATAGAAAAGCCAGATCTCTGATCGGTGTTGTCCCTCAGGAATTAACGCTTGAAGCGTTTGAAAACGTATTTGATAATGTAAGCTATTCAAGGGGTCTTTATGGAAAATCACCTAATCCTCACTATATTGAATCGCTCTTAAAAGAGTTATCTCTATGGGATAAAAAATCCAATCGATTAAGAGAATTGTCCGGAGGAATGAAAAGAAGAACCTTGATAGCGAAAGCTCTTTCTCATGAACCCAAAATATTATTTTTAGATGAGCCCACTGCAAGTGTTGATGTGGAACTAAGAAAAGATATGTGGAAGATCATAAATAAATTAAAATCAAAAGGTGTCACCATAATCTTAACTACACATTATATTGAAGAAGCTGAAGAGATTGCTGATCGAGTTGGAATCATTAATAATGGAAAAATTATATTGGTGGATGAAAAAGATGCATTATTAAAAAAAATGGGGCAAAAAAAATTAATTATTGATTTACATACATCTATTAAATCGATTCCAGCTTTGTTAAAAAAATATCATTTAGAATTAAATACTGAAGGTAATAAAATTACCTATAATTATGATGCAAAAAAAGAAAACACTGGGATAACCTCTCTGCTTCAAACTCTTCGTGATGAAGGCTTAAAATTAAAAGACATCAATACAGAACAAAGTTCTCTTGAAAACATATTTATCAATCTTGTGAAAGGATCTAATGATGAACTGGCAGGGCGTTAAAGCTATTTATCTTCATGAGATGGACAGGATGCGGAGAACGCTTTTTCAAAGTGTTGCCTCCCCCCTGATATCAACCTCGCTATATTTTGTCGTTTTTGGATCAGCTATAGGATCAAGAATAACTGAAGTTGGTGGAATTAATTATGGCTCTTTCATAGTTCCGGGAATGATAATGCTCACCCTACTAACTCAGAGCATAGCTAACGCTTCTTTTGGTATTTATTTCCCAAAATTCACAGGTACAATTTATGAGTTACTAGCCGCACCTCTTTCAAGTTTTGAAATTATCTTAGGTTTTGTCGGAGCAGCAGCAACTAAATCCCTTATCATAGGTTCTATAATAATTGCCACTGCTGGTTTGTTTGTTGATTTATCAATCGCACATCCAATTTTGATGGTATCTTTTCTTATTTTAACAGCTGTAACTTTTAGTTTGTTTGGCTTTATCATTGGTTTTTGGGCTGATAACTTTGAAAAACTACAACTTATCCCAATCTTAGTAATTACCCCTTTAGTTTTTTTAGGAGGAAGTTTTTATTCCATCGATATGCTTCCTGAGTTTTGGCAAAAAGTCTCTATGTTCAATCCTGTCTTGTATCTAGTGAGCGGTTTTAGATGGAGTTTTTATGAAATTGCAGATGTAAGCATCTATACAAGTCTCATAACAATTTTCACAATATTAATATTCTGTGTAAGCGTGATTTCCATAAGTTTTGCAAAGGGTTATAAAATAAAAAATTAATTAATTATTTCTAATTATAAAAACAAATATGATAGATGTTGCAAACATAATAAGGCTATATGTAGCAGCTGGGATTAAAAAAGGTCCTCCATTGAAAATGGTATCAGCAACAAAAATTGCAATTGTTCCATTCTGAAGGCCACACTCTAAAGTTATGCTTTTGGCTTGTTTAATAGATGAGGCAAAAATACGAGCTATATAAAATGCTAAGAGCATCATTACTATATTAAGAATTAGAGTTATTAATCCTGCTTTTTCAAAATATTCTAAAACATCTTCTTTGTATTTGAATATTGCCCCAATAATAACAATTGCTAAGAGAAGTGAGGATATTATTTTTGCTTTATTTTCAAAATTAGTCGCAAATGAATCAAAAGAACTTTTAATAATCATACCTATAATTGTTGGAACTGTGACAATAGAAAATAATTCTAAAGATTTTTGCAAAATAGAAACTTCAATACTTGATCCAATAAAATAATAATAGGAGTTTATTGCTATCAATGGAATGGTAACTACACAAATTAAACTTGTTATGGCCGTAAGAGAAATTGAAAGAGCAACATCACCTTTAGCAAGTGAAGTAAACATATTAGAAGTGGCTCCTCCTGGCACCGCTGCAATTAACATAACACCAACGGCTAATTCAGGAGGTAAAGAAGGGAAAAATTTAATTAATAAAAAAGCAATAATTGGTAAAATAATAATTTGAGAAGATAATCCAACAAAGAAATCACGAGGTTGTAGAATTACTCTAGTAAAATCTGCAATTCTTAATCCTAGACCTAAAGAAAACATTATAAATGCTATAGCTAGAGGAAGAAAAATTTCTGAAATATAACCCATTTTTAATAATAACATTAGATTCTTATTATTTTATAAAAAATAATTAAGAATATTCCTAACTGTAATCAAAAAAATCTTATATTATCAAAATAAATGAATATTCAAAATATTGATAAAGATAAAATTGCTGCTTGGGCTGTACATGGGTTCACTGCTTCTGGGGCCGTTCTTGGTTTTTTAGCAATAATATCTATCTTTAATAATGATCAAACTAGCTCATTTTTATGGTTAGGCCTGGCTTTGTTGGTTGATGGATTAGACGGAACTATTGCTAGAAAAGTCGGAGTTAGTGACAAAGCTCCAAACATTGACGGATCAACACTGGACAATGTGATTGATTATTTAAATTACGTAATTATTCCTTCATTGATGATCTATTGGTTCCAAATGGTGCCAAATGGCTGGGAAATAATTATACCAGCTAGTATATTTGCTGTCTCTCTTTACACCTTTGCAAACATTAATATGAAAACAGAGGATTACTATTTTAGCGGTTTTCCTGCTTTGTGGAATATAGTTGTTTTGTATTTTTATATTCTAAATACAAATCATTACATTAATTTAATTGTAATAATATTCTTATCTATACTCACTTTTATTCCTATAAAATTCGTCCATCCGTTAAGAGTTAAAAAGCTAAGAAATATCACAATTTTTTGCACGATAATTTGGTCTGCAACAACATTAAAGCTTGTTACAACTTTTCCAGAAATAAACTTATTTAATGAAAAAATTGTTTTAACTATTTGGATTATATGTAGTTTTTATTTTGCTGCTATATGTGGTAGTAGATCTTTTAAAGATTTGAAATAAATGAATGAATTTTTAGAATCAATAATTAAAAGAGATCCTGCTGCAAAAAATAAGTTAGCGCTAATAATAGCATATCCTGGGATAAAGGCTGTATTTTTTCATTATATGGCACATAAAATTTGGAATTATAATTTTTTTCTGATTGCTAGAATAATCTCTCAATTAAGCAGATTTTTAACAGGAATAGAAATTCATCCAGGGGCTAAAATTGGTAAAAATCTTTTTATTGATCATGGTATGGGGGTTGTGATTGGCGAAACTTCTGAAATTGGTAATAATGTAACTATCTATCATGGGGTTACTCTTGGTGGAATTTCTCCTGCAGAAAATTCTTTAGATCAAGTAAATTTAAAACGTCATCCGACTATTAAAAACAATGCTATTATAGGTTCTGGAGCTCAAGTGCTTGGACCAATAACTGTTGGAGAAAATGCTCGTATAGGCGCTAACACTGTTATTTTAAAAGATGTGCCTAAATATGGAACAATGGTTGGAAATCCTGCAAAGAATATAAATAAAGGCAAAAGCGTTGACAAAAAATTCAAACCTTACGGAGTTGATGTTAGCACTAGTAATGTAAGTAATGTGAATGAGTGATATTCATAATAATTTTATTGATGCGATAGGTAATACGCCATTGATAAGACTTAATGGCCCCTCAAATGAAACTGGTTGTAATATTTTAGGGAAAGCTGAATATTCAAACCCTGGAGGATCAATAAAAGACAGAGCTGCTTGGGCTATCATAAAGGATTCTGAGGAAAAAAACATTCTAAGAGAAAATGGGATAATAATTGAAGGTACCGCTGGCAACACAGGTATTGGCTTAACTCTAATTGGAAATTCCAGGGGATATAAATCAATTATTGTAATGCCAGAGACACAAACCAGAGAAAAAATTGATATATTAAAATATATTGGTGCTGAATTAAGATTAGTTCCTGCCAAACCTTATAAAGATCCAAATAATTTCGTTAAATATTCTGGACGTTTGGCTGAAGAAATATCAAAAAAAAATAATGGTAATGTATTGTGGGCTAATCAATTTGACAATGTGGCGAATTATCTTGGACATTATCAAACAACTGGTCAAGAAATCTGGAGACAAACTAAGGGTAAAATAGACGGTTTTATTTGTTCTTCAGGCACTGGGGGGACTATAGCCGGAGTTGGCAAGGCATTAAAAGAAAGAAATAAAAACATAAAAATATGTTTAGCTGATCCCAAAGGTTCGGCTCTTTATAATTTTATAAAATTCAAAGAACTCAAGTCTGAAGGAAATTCTATTACAGAAGGCATTGGTTCATCTAGAATCACAGCTAATTTTAGTGAAGCACCTATCGATGATGCATTTAGTGTAGATGATGTCGATGCCTTAACAGAAATTTATAAATTAATTGAAAATGAAGGATTAAGTTTAGGCACTAGTAGCGGAATAAATGTTGCTGGAGCTATAAGTTTAGCAAAAGAACTTGGTCCCGGTAAAACAATAGTAACAATGTTATGTGATAAATCTGATAGATATCAAAGTAAATTATTTAACAAAGATTTTTTAAAAGAAAAGAATTTGCCTATACCAAAATGGCTTTAAAGAAATTGTTTTAAATTTGGTTTTGAATAATTAGGCCCTTTCATCACCTTTCCATTCTCATTATAAATTGGTTTCCCATCTATATTTAATTTACTCAAATTTGAACGTTGAACTTCTGCAAAGCATTTATCTAAATCAATTCCAAAAGAATGCCCTGCCCCATATACTACATATAACAAATCTGTAAGAGCGTCAGCAACCTCAACGATATCCTTATCATTTATAGCAACACTCAGCTCATCTAATTCTTCTTTAATTAAATCATATCGCAATTGAACAATTTTTTCACTGGGAAAAGAAGGTTTAGTTTTTACTTCTTGTTCGTATATGTTCATAAAATTTTTTACATCATCAAAGTTACTCATTATAATCCTTCTTTATTGTTAATTCAGATTAAATAATACTAGGTTAAACAGCTAATTCAAATAAATTACTTATAAAAAATATCGTTAAGAGTAACAAAAATAAATATAAAAGATATTATAGTTATTCCTATGGTTAAATATATGCGGGTAACAATGTGCGGCAATGAATCAGCAAAAATACTTCTCAACGTAAAATAAATTATATGACCGCCATCTAGTAAAGGAATTGGTATTAAATTAAATATGCCGACAAATAATGAAATCATTATAAACATAAACATTACTCCTTTCAATTTATCCAACATTAGTTGATCCGCCATTTTTACCATCCCAATAGGGCCTGCTAATTCTTTCGTGATTGTTTTGTTGTTAATAGACTTAATTAAATAATCAAATGTGGCATAATAATAAGTTGGAATAAAAATAATTGATTGAGTTAGAGAGTTAAAAAGAGAAAAACGATTAATAATTGGAGTGTTAGTGCTTGAGATGCCGATAATGTATTTATTCATTTCATTGTTATATTTTAATTCAAATTCTTTTAAAATGAGATCGTTATTTCTAACTATTTCGATAGAAACAAAATTACTCTTATCAAAAGTCCTGGAAATATCGCTAAAATCTTTAATTTCATAACCATTGACTCGCGATATAATATCTCCTTCTCTAATATCATTCATAGAAGCTGGTGAATTTTCAAGTACTTTTCCAACTTCAGGTGAAAAAGTTGCTATTCCAAAAAAAAATAATATACAAAATAAACATATCCATGCGGACAAAATATTGAAAAAGCTACCCGCCAATAAAATAATAATTTTTTTGAACAGGCTTAATGATTGAAAAGAATCACTATCATAATTTTTTTGTTCAACTTTTTGAAAAATAGATTCTAAACCTTTAATTTTAACATAAC
>Ga0066838_10000142_pt1 | contig 24310 bp, 24 predicted proteins | sample ETNtaG_26_FD_66727 | JGI IMG/M metagenome (GOLD analysis project Ga0066838, IMG submission 66727) | Marine microbial and viral communities from oxygen minimum zone, Eastern Pacific Ocean - ETNP201302SV89 | ecosystem: Environmental > Aquatic > Marine > Oceanic | place: Pacific Ocean: Eastern...
CCTTCCTGAGGTATTAGCTTCCAGGCAAAGACATTCCACTCACGAACATCGTTTCTTTGAAAAAATGATTCGCCTCGAATAAAATCGAAACGCCAGTTTAAAAATTTTCTAAATGAAAAAATATCGGCAGATGTAATGCCACTTTCGCCCTTTAACTCGATGTGAATAATTTTATCAGGACTCACACTTGCAAACGCTTTCATAAGTACTGGAGCCAAATTTTTAATTTCAGATTTGGAAAAGATAGGCTCTTCCTTGTTGCCCAAAAATGTTCCTTTGAATCGAAGGGAAATCAGATGGTGAATAATTTCTGTACGTGAAATTTTTATAGGATGATTTAATTTGAATTTCTCGACATTAAAGTTTCCATGGAGCTTCGATTTATAACTGAGGCTGACGGTGATATTATTTTTTCCAGAATCAGCACCTTCCGCGACCTCAAAAACAAAAGGGACAAAGAAAAGCAAACACATCATTATTTTTAAATATCGGCGAATTAAATCCATATTAGTGACAATGCTTTCAAGATACAGGGATAAGACTACAACAGCCCTTGGTCAATGATAAACCTTTCGACCTGATCCGTTCCAATACCATTTTTTAAATTAGTGAAGGTAAAATGTTTTTCGCCTCGCATTTTTTTAGAATCACGCTCCATGATATCCAGGGACGCACCCACATGGGGAGCCAGGTCAATTTTATTGATGACCAGTAGATCTGACTTGGTTATACCCGGACCTCCTTTTCGAGGAATTTTATCCCCGGCGGCCACATCGATCACATAAATTGTCAGGTCGGAGAGTTCGGGACTAAAAGTAGCCGCAAGATTATCGCCACCGCTTTCCACAATGACCATATCCAGGTTTGGGAAACTTCGGCACAACTCATCAATTGCGGATAAGTTCATGGATGCATCTTCTCGAATAGCGGTATGTGGGCACCCTCCTGTTTCCACGCCCATGATTCGCTCTTCTTCCAAAGCTTCATTTCGGATCAAGAATTGAGCGTCTTCCTTAGTATAAATATCGTTAGTGACAACGGCGATTTGATACTTGTCCCTCATTTGCTTGCATAAGGCGTTGACCAGAGCCGTCTTCCCAGATCCGACCGGCCCTCCAATTCCCACGCGTAATATTTGTTTATTTGTCATGTTCATTTTTCAGTATTTTTAAGATCGGAATAATCGGGTGTATTGAGTTTCGTGAAGAGCGCTAGCTATTCCTTGACCCGGAGCGGTATAACCCATCTCTTCATCTTCCAATGACAAACCTGTTGCAACCAGTTCTGGAATAATTTCAATAACAGAAGATAATATTTTCTGGCCCGTGGTTTGTCCTAAAGGAACCAATTTAATTGCCGACAACACTTGATTTTCAGCCCACATCCACAAATAGCCCCAGGATGCTTCATTGATTGGAATTCTCCAATACGACGTTCCTAAAGAAAACAGGGTTAGAAAACATGTTCTGGAATTCTCCCTCCACTCAACAGCTTCTGAAATACCTAAGTCACCCAACAAACGAGCCAAGGCATGAGCCATCTGTTTTTCTTCTTCTCGAAGCTCTCTCGAATCGCGACTTGCACATAAGTAATCATTCCAATAGAGCACACTCTTTTTGTCTCCAGTCGACCACGCTTTATGCAAGCGGGACAATAGAGGAACATCTAAGTTTGTTAAAGAACTTCCGAGAAGTCCTTTTATCCAGAGTAAGGTTGTGTTGTCATCGTTTACCCAATCCGAAGAGACCGCAAATTCCAAACCCTGCGAATATGCATATGCCCCAACAGGAAGCATCGGACTGCATAGCTGCATTAACCTTAATGATTCGTTTGGCCGACCAGAAATCATTTTTATATATGCTTAGTGGGAATGAGAATGTGAGTGACTGGAATACCCGCCATAAGCTCCTCCTTCGGGTTCAAAAGGCGACAACTCGTGTTTAACAGAAAGCCCAAGGGATTGAACCATTTCCTCCAATACATGGTCTCTTTGAAAGCGCAACCAGTTTTCTCCTATTTGAAGTGGAACGTGACGGTTTCCCAAGTGATAGCAAGCCTGCGCAAAAAGAAAAGAGTCCTTTGTAGAAGCAACAGCGACCTCTTCATTGGCCGCGCAAACCTCGACAATCAACCCATTGTCTGCCCGCAATAAATCACCATGACGCAAAACACTGCCACGTTCCAGCATCAATGCCACTTCCTGACTGTCATCCAGGGAAACCCGCAATCTGCTCTTCTGCCTTTTATCAAAAGGCAAGGTCAGGCTTGCAGAGGGTGTGGCAGGAGCGTTCAGTTTCTCGGTAATTTGCAACATTTAATCGACTTTCAATTAAAAAAGAAAATAACGTTGTGCCAGAGGTAATTCAGTCGCGGGCTCGCACGTTAAAAGTTCACCATCAGCCCGAACCTCATAAGTTTGCGAATCAACTTCTATTTTTGGAAGATAGTTATTATGAACTAGGTCCTTTTTGGTGACACCGCGTGTATCACGAACCGAAACCAACCTTTTATGCAATCGAAGTTTCTCACCCATGCCATCTTCAGAAGCGGCTTTGGACACAAAGCTCACGCAGGTTTCAGCCCGCGCTCCCCCAAGTGCTCCAAACATCGGACGATAATGCACGGGTTGTGGCGTTGGAATCGAAGCATTGGGGTCACCCATTGGAGCCGCTGCGATCATTCCCCCTTTAATAATCAGGGCAGGCTTGGCGCCAAAAAATGCAGGCTTCCACAAAACTATATCCGCCAGTTTGCCCACTTCGACAGAGCCTACTTCGTGGCTGATCCCATGCGTGATAGCTGGATTGATCGTATACTTTGCGACATAACGTTTGGCACGAAAATTATCATTGCCGGAAGTGTCCGGACTTAACGGTCCTCGTTGTACTTTCATTTTATGAGCGGTTTGCCAGGTTCGACAGATCACTTCTCCAATTCGTCCCATAGCCTGAGAATCGGAAGCGATCATGCTGAAGGCTCCCAAATCATGAAGGATATCTTCCGCCGCAATAGTCTCACGCCTAATACGCGATTCAGCAAATGCGACATCCTCAGGAATTTTTGGATCCAGATGGTGACATACCATGAGCATGTCTAAATGCTCATCAATGGTGTTAACCGTATAAGGGCGAGTAGGGTTTGTGGATGAAGGCAGTACATTCGCTACACCGCAGGCTTTTATAATATCCGGAGCATGTCCGCCACCGGCACCCTCTGTATGATAAGTATGAATCGCTCGACCTTTAAAGGCCGCTAATGTGTTCTCAACAAAACCGCATTCATTTAAGGTATCCGTATGAATAGCAACTTGGACATCAAATTTATCAGCGACTGACAAACAATTATCTATCGCCGCTGGGGTTGTTCCCCAGTCTTCATGCAATTTTAATCCCATAGCCCCTGCAAGAACCTGCTCTTCAAGAGCGGCAGGGAGACTGGCATTTCCTTTTCCCATAAAACCAAAATTCATCGGCAATTCTTCAACAGCCTGATACATGCGCTGAATGTTCCATGGTCCCGGCGTACAGGTTGTCGCGTTTGTCCCAGCCGCTGGACCGGTACCACCTCCAAGCATGGTTGTAATTCCAGACATAAGTGCTTCATCTACTTGTTGTGGACAAATGAAATGGATATGCGCGTCCAGGGCACCAGCAGTAGCAATGAGCCCTTCCCCTGCAATCGCTTCCGTTCCGGGACCGATGATGATGTCAACATCAGGTTGTACGTCAGGATTCCCAGCTTTTCCTATACCTACAATCCGACCCGATTTAATTCCGATATCGGCCTTGACGATACCCCAATGGTCGAGGATCAAAGCATTCGTAATCACAACATCCACCGATTCTTTGGAAGTTCTTTGGCTCTGTCCCATTCCATCCCGAATGACCTTGCCACCGCCGAACTTGACTTCCTCACCATAGGAAGTTTTATCCTGCTCGACTTCAATCCACAGTTCCGTATCCCCCAAACGCACTCGGTCACCCGTTGTGGGACCATACATGTCAGCATAAGCTCGTCTACTTATCTCACTCATTATTCGCTCTCCAACTGTCCCATAATTTTTCCATTGAACCCATAAACCTGCCTGGATCCTGAATAGGCAACCAATTCAACTTCGCGCTCTTGCCCTGGTTCAAATCTTACTGCCGTACCCGCAGGTATATTGAGGCGGAAGCCTTTTGTCTTTTCGCGATCAAATTTCAAGGCCTCATTAGTTTCAAAAAAATGATAATGCGATCCTATCTGGATAGGTCTGTCGCCGGAATTGGAAACAGTAGCATTTATCTTTTTCGTATTTTTATTGAGGGTAATATTTCCTTCTTTTACTTTTATTTCACCAGGAATCATTTCCATTCTCCATTTACTGAATAGGGTTGTGAACGGTAACCAACTTGGTGCCATCGAGGAAAGTAGCTTCCACTTGCACTTCATGGATCAATTCAGGAATCCCTTCCATGACATCTTCACGTTTAAGAAGGGTCGTCCCATAGCTCATCAAATCAGCGACACTTTTCCCATCTCGGGCCGCCTCCAAAATGGCGGCTGAAATATAGGCGACAGCTTCCGGATAATTAAGTTTCACACCGCGAGCCAGTCTTCTTTCCGCCACTAACCCTGCGGTAAAAACCATCAATTTATCTTTTTCTCTAGGGGTAAGCTCCATTTTCTCCTCTCTTTAAACATACTACTTAATGTCAGTAAACTATAAATCGTTCAAGACGCCTGTCAAGTTTTCCAAATCCGTGGTTCAACGGCTTCACGACCAATCACTTGCTGACGCAATATTTTCCAAACATCAATAAAATAGCTTCTAGCTCTTTCCACACTATTTCCCAGAAAGGAGCAGATAATAATACCATCCGTTTGAGTTGCGGAAAACAATTCCTGGTCATTTGAAGAATTGGTTTTTTTTCTCAACGATTCAACTAATCCTGTTTTATCAGTCACGCAAACCATACTTCCAATAACTGGAAAGCCATGCAACCCCCATTTTTCATTGAGAACAGGATCATCTCCTTTTAACCATAGACGCTCAACCCGTAAAGGCCTGCCATCCCGCCAAACTTCAAAACGCTGATCCAACTCACCCTTACTAAAATATTCGTCTGAAGCTGGTCGCCCCAGACATGAAATTTCCCAACCCATAAAGTAACTATCATGAGACAGTTCAATTTTAGTTTGAATCTGCGTCCTGGCACCGGAAAATATAATGTTTTCCGATGGAAACCATTCCAAAGTTCCCTTGGATGCTACCTTAATAATTTGTTCCTGTCTGGCCACCGGCCCTGCACTCCGATAAAACTTTCCCGCCGCCGGAGTTGTGATCAGGGCATGGGCATTTGAATTCACATCCACGCAAATATTTAAACGATCTCCTCCAACCACTCCGCCCGGTGGATGCAGTATATAAACGTGACAGGCTCCATTAAGCTCTGGATAAAATGGTTTCTGTACTTGCAAAGGGCCATAGTGTTTGCGATGGCTCAGGATAGTCTTGTTATTAGACTTGGAAAATTTCAAGTCCAGTCGAGCCCTCCACTCTGCATCCAGAATATTTTCTTTTAATTTAGCCGTTGGCATATACCCAATGAGCCCCCAGGCAAAAGGTTGCAATTAAAATCACGACCCGCAAACCTCTTACAAGAGAAACAGCCCTCTTATTCAATCCATAAAATACAACTCCCAATAAACCCCCAAAGGTCACCATGGAAATTAAGGCCCCAAAACTAAATATGGCAATGTAAGCCAAGCCCAACCAAGGCGAATCGAAATTGCCAATAGGCATTAACCCTATTAAAGGAGCTGATCCAGCCAACCCATGGATCATGCCAACCAAAACGGCACCATGTTGATGCTTGGGTTCATAATGGGTGGGCACTGTTTTTACTTCTTCAAACAACTTTCCATAATCTGTTTTTGAAAAAAACTTTGAGGTAAAAATTAGCTGGTCCTGGCTAAACAAACCCCAAAGACCCCACAAGCCAATTCCCATCAACATATAGCCGACAAGTTTCTCACCAAGGTGGCTTAGACTGTCAAGGTTGGCTATCCTCAGCGATAGCACACAAACACCAACCACCAATAAGGTCAAACCATGACCCATAGCCCAGCGGCAACAAAGCCCTAACATCTTTCGCGACCTTGAAGAAGTTTCAGACAATCCAGAAACTGCCATTACATGGTCAATATCAAATGCGTGCAAAACTCCCAAACTAAAAGCAACGGAAGAAAACGCCATCACTCCACCACTGGGTATCATAATTTATTCATACTTTTCATAGATAATTAAGAAGGTTACTTTTCCAACATCTTTGGGATACTTAACAGACGGGACCCAATTTTACCAATTGTTTTTATAAATAAGAATGTTACAGCCTATAAAGAACAAGCAAAATTTACACCAATCTAAAAACAAGGAACACGCTTAAAAAGTATTAAATAAATTAGCCACTTAAATCAATTTACCTGAGCACCCATTTTTTTTCTCGCTGAAAGAATGCTTAAAAACTAGGCACTTGGATTAATTATCCTCTTGATAGGAAATCAAGAGAACAAAAAAAGGCCTAGTCAAACCGACTAAGCCCTTGCAAGTCATCCGTAACAGACGCAAGAAAGCACGAATGCTTTACGGTAGGAGCTTATTCTGAGGGATTTTACTAGCTCTGTTTTCTTAAGAACTAAGCGTAAGTCAGAAGGAACTCTGAGGCGAGAATAATAGGTCTTTCCTCGTTTTTGCGTACTCATTTGATCTCGATTTGTGCACTAACTGGTTAAAGTCGAGATTAACTGAGGGGAAAACCTATAAAAACCAAGTACTAAGAGACCAAAAAGCGTCCCCAGCGGGATTCGAACCCGCGTCGCCGGCGTGAAAGGCCGGTGTCCTGGGCCAGGCTAGACGATGGGGACTTTTTCGGTAATTGTCAAAAAGAAAAGTGAGCCGCGAAGGGATCGAACCTTCGACCACTTGATTAAAAATCAAGTGCTCTACCAACTGAGCTAGCGGCCCATTTTGACGAGACAGGAAAAGTAGCAGACCCATTGTAACATGTCAATTATTTATTATCTTGATTTTAAGTAAAAGGCCTAATATCATTAGGGTTTAATCGGTATCACCCGCCTATTGGAAAGGATTTCAGTTGGAAAAATCAGAAAAAATCTGGCTCGATGGGAAATTTGTCCCGTGGCACGAAGCCAATGTCCATATTCTCACCCATACCCTACATTATGGGATGGGAGTGTTCGAAGGCATTCGTTGCTATCAAACAAAAAAGAAAAAATCTGCCATTTTCCGCCTGCAGGAGCATGTGGACCGATTATTCAACTCTGCCATCGTTTTAGGCATTGAGATTCCCTTTGCCAAAAAGAAGATTTTTAATACCATCCTGCAAGTGGTCCGGGAAAACAAGTTGGAGGAATGCTATATCCGCCCGATCGTTTTCCTGGGACACAACCAGATGGGGCTTAACCCGAACGGGGTTGATGTTCGTGTTGCAATCGCCGCCTGGCCATGGGGAGCCTACCTGGGTGATGAAGGAATCAACAAAGGTATCCGTGTTCGAGTTTCATCGTTCACAAGACACCATGTGAATATCAGCCTGACACGAGCCAAAGCCTGCGGGTATTACATCAACTCCATTCTCGCCAAAGCCGAAGCAGTCCGAGATGGATACGATGAAGCGATCTTGCTCGATCCGCAGGGCTACGTTTCCGAAGGTTCCGGCGAGAACATATTTCTTTTGTCAAAAGGACGGCTAAAAACTCCTGACCTGTCCTGCTCCAATCTGGAAGGCATCACCCGCGATTCTGTTCTCGATATCTGCAAGCATTTGAAAATCAAGGTTGAAGAAGGGCATATGACCAGAGATGAATTGTACATAGCCGATGAAGTCTTTCTAACCGGTACAGCGGCGGAAATCACCCCTGTCCGCGAGATAGATGGTCGTACGATCGGTAGCGGGAAAAGAGGAAAAGTCACGGCCAGCATCCAGAAGATGTTCTTTGAAATCGTTCGCGGCAAACACACAAAGTTTAAAAAGTGGCTGGCAGAGGTCTGATCCTTTCTTCAAGATAATTTTCTTACCCGCTTGCCTTTGGTCGGAGCGAATCTTATCCTAGTCAAATATAAATGTAATCATAGTTGTTTATCAGGAGTTCCCGAACAATGCCCATATATGAATATCAATGTGAAAAATGTGACGCCGTCTTTGAAACCATGCAAGCCATTTCTGCGAAACCGCTGAAAACCTGCAATGGGTTGGGCTGTAACGACAAGGATAATGGAAAGGTGCACCGCATGGTCTCTGCTTCCGGTTTCATCCTCAAGGGCTCCGGCTGGTACACTTCGGACTACCCATCAGAAGCTCGCAAACAAGGGTGGGAATCTGAAAGCAAACAAGCCGCAAGTGCCTCCAACGAGAGCGGCAACGCGAGCGGCGGCGCGAGCGCGGGCAAAAATGCACCAGAAGACAAGGCCTCTGCTCCGGCACCTAAGGCACCTGCCGCAGAAAAAACAGCCCCAAAATCCGCTCCCAAAAAATCTACCCCGAGAAGCCCCTATTCAGGGAGCAAAAAGTCCCGCACCAAATCCTCCAAATAACAACCATGGAGGTTGAATGACCGAATCAGAAAATTTCTATCAGAATATTTTCACATCCCTGATTGACGGGGTTCTCGTCATCTCAGCAGACCTTAAAATTATCAAGGGAAACCTGGCCGCCGAAGAAATGTTCCAGCGGTCAGGGGGGTCTTTCGAAGGTGAACTTCTCTCGGAGTTGTTCCCCGATCAACCGGGCGTCATGGAAAAGGCACGCCAGTCAATTGCCACAGGCACCGCATATCACCACCTGGAGGGAATAGGACATCGCAAATCTAATGATGCATGCTTTCCCACCAACCTGACTTTCTCGCCGATAACAAATGACGCCGACCAAAGTACAGTCGGGGTGATCCTTATACAGGACACAACCCTCATCAAAGAACTCCAGGAAACTTCCCGGCAAACGGAGCATCTGTCAACCCTCAGCGTCCTCACCATAGGTATGGCGCACGAGATCCGCAACCCTCTAAGCGGCATACGTGGTTCTGCGCAGTTACTTCTCAAAGATCTGGAAGGTAGCGAGCAACGCGAATATATGGAAATCGTCATTGCGGAAGTAGATCGCATCAATCGTCTGGTAACAAGAATGATGAATCTGACTCAACCTGCTTCTGTCGATTTTAAACCCACAAATATTCATCAGGTCCTGGAGGAAATCCTTGTTTTTGAAAAGGAAACATTGGAAAGAAAAAAAGGCAAATTCATTCAGACATACGACCCCAGCCTCCCAAGCATCGAAGGAAACGAAGACGAACTCAAGCAGATGTTTCTCAATCTGGTCAAGAACGCTGTCGAAGCTTCACCTGAGGGAGGACAGGTTCGCATTGTCACCCAGTTCAGCTCCAATTACGCCTTGCGAAAAGCGCTGGAGACCTCCTCCACGCATGGCATTGTTGTAGAAATAATCGATTCTGGCCCTGGCATGACCGATGCCGCCCTGAAAAACCTGTTCACTCCCTTTTTCACAACTAAAAAACGCGGAACCGGACTGGGCATGGTGGTCTCGCTCAAAATCATTGAAAATCACAGCGGAAAAATTAAAGTAACCTCGGAAAGAAATGTTGGTACAGTGGTGCAAGTGTTTCTTCCTGTAAACAGGAAATGATAGGATAGCCCCATGGACAACACCCCAAAAATTCTAATTGTCGATGACGAAGAAAACATTCGACGAATATTCAAAAAGGCGCTGGAAAAAAAGAACTATGTCGTCCACACCGCCCCGAATGCTGAAGACGCCCTTCGTAAAATAAAAAATCAGGATTACTTTCTGGTGTTTTCAGACATCTTCATGGATGGCATGAGCGGACTCGACCTGCTTAAGGAAGTCAAAGAAACAACTCCTCAAGTCAAAGTCGTGGTAATGACCGCTCAAGACACTATGAACAATACGATCGAAGCCATGCGAATGGGGGCCTACGACTACATCAGCAAACCTTTTGACTTCGATACCATCTACGCTCTGGTCGACAGAGCAGAATCAAGCCGGGGAATGGAAGCTCCACCGCAACCGGATACGGTTCTGGAAGTAGACGAATTTTCTGTTGAGTCCATCATCGGCAAAAGCAAAAAAATGCAGGATATTTTCAAAACTATCGGTAAGTCCGCCACGTCTGACCTAGCGGTCCTTATCACTGGTGAAAGCGGTACAGGCAAGGAAATGGTCGCTGGAGCCATGCATTATTATTCCAGCCACAAGGACAGGCCCTTCGTGTGCATCAACTGCGCCGCCATCTCCAGAGAACTCCTTGAATCGGAATTATTCGGCCATGAAAAAGGATCTTTCACCGGAGCCGTCGAACAAAAGAAAGGGAAGTTTGAAATCGCCAACGGCGGCACCCTGTTTCTCGATGAAATAGGCGACATGGAGCTCCCGCTCCAGGCAAAGATCCTGCGCGTCCTGCAAACCAAAGATTTCTACCGCGTCGGGGGCAAAGAAGCTCTTGAAGCAAATGTCCGTATTATCGCCGCCACAAATCAAAACCTGGAAGAATTGATGGAGCAGAAACACTTCCGCGAAGATTTATTTCACAGGCTCAACGTCATTCATATCTTCATGCCGCCACTACGTGACCGGCCAGAGGACCTCACTCTTCTGGCGAATCATTTTTTAAGAATGTACGCAACCGGACTATCTCAAGGTCAGGTATACCTCGCACCGGAATCGATACGTATCTTTAACAGCTATTCCTGGCGCGGCAACATTCGCGAACTGGAAAATGTCATCAAACGCGCCGTGGTTCTGGCAGGTAGCGGACCCATCCTTCCCGAGCACCTTCCAGATCACCTTGTTGAAGCAGGCTCACAATTGGTGGAAGCTGACGGACGTTTTGAAAACCGGCTGAACCGATTGATCCGGGAATACCTCGCGCAAAATCAGGAAACGCAGGACGGTCATATCTACGACAACCTTGTTCAGTCGCTCGAAAAGCAACTTTTTAAAATCATGCTCGACAAACATTTCGGCAAGCAAGTCTCTGTCGCCAAAGCTCTGGGGATCAACCGCAACACTCTCAAACGCAAAATTGATGCCATGAAGATTGAAATAAAAAAGCACAAAAACAACGAGTGACTTTCATAATAACGCTATGACGTTAGACCCCATTCCACTAGATACAGACCATTTCACACACCAAGATAAATTAGATTTTTAAACCGTTTGCTGGAAAGGAGCATCCTTTGGAAAGCCGGGCCATCGTTTCCTATCAAACACCATCGGGCCAGAGGGTGGAAGTCGTCAAGCAAACCTTTTCCTCCGTTCGCAAACGGCCCGCAAAACGTGTCGCATTTGTCTCCGGACTGCACGGCAACGAATTGGAAGGCATCTACCTGTGCCATCTCCTTATCCGGTATCTCAAGAACCTGCAACGAACCCAGCCGAAAGCGTTCCAGGGCGAAGTCCATATTTATCCCGCCGTCAATCCGCAAGCCATCTCTGCTGGTTCCCGGTTGTGGCCCTTCTTTTCGCAGGATATCAATCGTCAGTTTGGCGGCGACAACGGAAACTCTCTTCCCGCGCAATCCGCCTCTGAATTACTGGACGACCTCAAATCCTCTGTCGATATCGCGGTCGATTTCCATGCCAGCAACCTGCACCTTAAAGAAGCTCCTCAGATACGCATCCTAGACGGACTCCACAAAAACCTGCTTCCTCTCGCGATTCAATGCAATGTCGACCTTATATGGGTCCATCCCGCGTCACCGATGTTTGAATCGACGCTGGGTTATAACCTGAATCAGGCCAGGGTAAAAACTCTGGTCATCGAAACCGGAGTTGGTCTGCGCCTCCACCGGAAATTCGCGGACCAACTCTTTCAAGGTATGTTGAACCTTTTGCACCACACCGGAGTCCTTGTAGACACTGGCTCTCTACCCAAAATCGATCCTCCTGTCATCGCCCACCCTTCTCAGGTTGCCCTGCTCCAATCCAGATATGCAGGACTTTTTGTCGGACACTCTGATCTTAAAAAAAATGTCGCTAAAGGAGAAGTGATCGGAGAGGTCTTGAGCGCGACTGATGGAGAGGTCCTGCAGGAAGTGACTGCGCCTGAAAGCGGATTCCTCTTCACCGTGCGAGAACATCCTCTGGTTTATCCGGGTGCGCCTCTAGCCAGAATCGCCTTGAGAGATGAGGGCTGTCCGTGAAAGAAACCATCCTATCCATTCCATCACCTCTCGGACCGCCAACCGACCTACTGAAATTTTCATGGGAAGGAACCCCGATCAAAGAAACCGTTTCCATTGTTGGCGGTATTCAAGGCAACCACTTGAACGGAATTTATCTTTGCTCACGACTCATCCGTTTTCTCGATGCGGTGGAAGCCGAGATCGAACCGGATTACATTTTGAAAGGCAGGATACAGGTCATACCCGCCGTTAACTTACCCGCCTTTCAGGAAGGCAATCGCCTGTGGTCGTTCGACGATCTCGACATGGACCTCGCGTTTCCGGGAAATGATCAAGGGGAAGTGGCAGAGCAGATTGCCGCCGCTGTTTACCAACATACAAAAGATTCGCAGTTCGGCATCATTCTTAACAATGCTGACAACCATTATGAGGACGCTCCTCACCTCGTCTGTATGAATCCGGACAGCCTCACCAAAGACTTTGCCAGAAGCCTCGGGCCGCCAAACGCGCGGGAACCGGAAAATTCTCCCGCCCTCCGGCTCTGCCTCTATAACCAGTGGACAGAAAACCGTCTGCCATCGGTAATACTATCCGCAGGAAAACCCAATCATTTGGACAGGGCTCTTTGCGAAACTCTATTTGCCGGACTGGTCAACAGCCTTCTGTGGACAGGGGTTTTGGTCAACAAACGAAAAAAAACAAAGAAATATCCAGTGCGATTCAACAACCGAAACAACGAAAAATTTGTATTCGCCGGTGCGGGGGGATTTTTCCTGCTGTTGGTTCAACCTGGCTCGGAAATCAAAAAAGGACAAAAGATAGGGGAGATAGTGGATATGTATTCCGGCACTGTCATTGATTCGCCGTTGGCGCAATCAGACGGATATCTGGTCACCCTGCGCGATTACCCTGTGGTGTATCAAAAAGAAGTGTTGGCCGTCCTGCTGAAAAAACAGAAATTCAGTTTCTGGCCTTTTTAAAAATTTACGACAAGCATTACTCCAAAGGCTGGGTGTACATAAGGAAAAAGACTATTCCGGCTGTTGAAAGAATTAATCCTGAAATGGTCATCAATGTTCCGCGGGCGCTCTTGAGTTTCACCAGAGGTCTGACTTTCTGCGACCGTACATAAATTTGGGTCTTTAAATCTTGCGGCATCTTCCCGCTCCCATTCAAGGGCGATTACTTTTCTTACTAAGAGTAAATACCTGTTCATGGTATTTCGGTTTAAACCTGTCAACTGTGCGATTTTTGTCGCCTCAATATCAAGGGCAAAATACTTCAAAATTTGCCTGAATTTAGCAGTCGAAATTCGTGCACGTTTTAAAATCAGGTTTTTCCACGTCATGACTGCATTTTAGCCCTTTTAAAGGGATGTTAACTAGTCATGAACCCCTTTTCATTATTCAATCGCTTACATTCCTGCAGGTCACAGGAAACAGTTGCCCGAGAACCGCCTTATCCGGTACAATCTATTGAATTATAGGAACCTTTGAAGCCAAATTGAAGATGGCACTATCATGACAGCGTTGAATTCCTCCCGTCCGCTGGTGATACAACAAGCTGAGGATGGGTACCGATACTCTATCGAACCGTTCTTGCTGGCAGACTTTGTACATCTGTCTCCCGGCTGTCAGGTTCTCGATGTTGGAACCGGATGCGGAGTCATCCCGCTCCTTCTAGCAACGCGTGGGGAAGCGAATAAAATTATCGCGATAGAAATTCAACAAAAACTTTATGATCTGGCGGTCAGCAACATATCAGGCAACGGAGCAGAGAAGAGGGTTCGACTAATTTATGATGATTTTGCCAATTGGCATCCGGACGCAACAAGCGAATTGTTTGATGTCGTTATTTCGAATCCGCCTTATCGGAAAATTAAAACTGGCCGTATTAATCCGAACCATGAAAAAGCTGTCGCCCGACACGAATTGTCAATGAGTCTTGAGTCACTGACTGCGGGAGCAGATGATTGCTTAAAGGAGGGTGGAACTTTTACTCTGGCCTACCCGCCTCTGCGACTGGCGGAAGTGCTGGAACGCCTTTGCCGCCACAAATTGTTTCCCGCAAGACTGCGATTTATTCACGGCTCGCGGGATGCGGAAGCTCGTATCTTTCTGGTTGAAGCGATCAAGGGGCGGCGGGCAGACTGTGTCATAGAACCTCCTCTTTACGTTTATAATGAAGACGGTTCTTATTCTAGGGAAATGGAAAAAATTTATGCTTCCTTTAATTATTCTAGCCGGGCCGACAACGTCGAAGAAAAGTGATGCGGCTATCGCGCTGGCTGAAAAACTTGACGCGGAAATCATCGGCGCGGACTCCATGCAGGTCTATAAATATTTTGACATAGGCACTGCCAAAGCATCTATTGAGGACCGGGCTCGGATTCCGCACCACCTCATTGACATCCTGGAGCCGGACGAAGAATTCACCGCTTTCGATTTTAAAACACGCGCTCTGAAACATATCCGGGAATTGATCGGGCGGGGCAAAACTCCTGTCATCACTGGAGGAACCGGGCTCTATCTGAAAGTTCTTCGCGATGACTACGACTGCGCTGTGCAAATCGATCCGGAAATCAAAAAACAGGTCCAGGCTGAAATACATGAACGGGGGCTTCCGATAATGCATGAGGAACTGCGACGGGTCGACCCTGCCTCCGCCGAGCGGATATTGCCTGTGGACACGCAACGTATCGAAAGGGCCGTTTCAGTTTACCGGCAAACGGGCAAAGCTTTATCCGAATTCGTTAAAGCTAATCCAGCGCCTGAATATGAGTTCCCCATCCACACTTTTATAATAGAGCGCGACCGGAAAGAGCTTTATGACAACATCAACCTACGGGTGGATCACATGATGCAACGGGGATGGATCGATGAAGTTAAGAATATTCTAGGTCGCGGATTCTCAAAATCTCTAAAACCTTTCCAAAGCATCGGCTACTCACAAATTGTAGACTTTCTGGATGACAAGCTCTCAATGGAGCAAACGGTGGACCTGATAAAACGGGACACCCGACGCTACGCGAAACGCCAGATCACATGGTTTAAAAAATCCCGTGACGCTAAAACCATTCATGCCAATTCTTTGGACAACCCTGCCAGTCTGCGCGATAAAATTCTTTCACTGCTTCCACAAACAGTAGCAGTCTTTCTCCTGACATTGTGCCTGACTTTTACTAATCCGCTACCCTCAGTCGCCAACGATAAAGACCCCTACTCAGAAGCGTTTTTAACATACCAAAAAGGGGATTACCATCAGGCGGCGCTTTTGTTTCGTTCTGTTCACGCATCGGCCCCGGAATCAACAGAGGGAAAACGTTCTTTATATTTAGAAGCGCACAGTCTGACGCATATCAGCAAGCCTCAAGAAGCGATAAAGGCGTTTCAGTCTGCTATCAAATCCTACCCGGAAATAGAGGACTACATCCGCTATCACCTGGCCAGAGTATTGGTGGATTCAGGAAAGGGCGCGGACGCGCTGAAACAAATTAATATTTTACAGAAAAATTTTCCAAATACGTTGCTCTATGCCCAGCACCAGCTCCTGCGGGCAAAAATCCTGGAGCAAGAGCCTAAAAAAGAAGATGCTCTCCGGGTACTTGCTGAAACGGAACAACGTCTGTCTGGATTTTCAAAAACTTCCCCGTCACGCTCTCATTTGCCTGAAATCATTTTCCAGCAGGGCCAACTTTACCAGCAGTTGAAACAAAGGAATAAAGCCTACGACCGCTATCGTCTGCTCCATATCGCTTACCCTACGCATCAATTGACACAACAAGCCAAAGCAGAGATAAATAAGCTGGGCAAACAGGCCGACGTTACCATCAAAGCTCTTACCATTGATGAACACGGACAACGCATCAGCGCACTCCTCAAGGAGGTTCAATACCAGCGGGCGATAACTGAAGTTAACGAACTACTGAAAAACAAATCTCCGCTTCCCGGGAGATTCTATTTTTACCTGGCTAACGCGCAAAAAGGGCTTCGCAAAAGAAACCTCGCCAACGCCGCTCTCAGAAAATTTCTCAAACACTATCCGGAACACGCCCGGGTTCAGGAAGCGCTGTTCACCATCGGACGCAACTTCTGGAACACAGGGTATTACCGTGACGGACTAAAATATTTTCAGAAAGCCATCGACAAGTCGCCGCAATCATCTCTCGCCAGCCAGACACGTTTCTTCATCGGCAAAATGCATGAGGAAAAAAGACGGTACTCCCAGGCAACCAAACATTACACGACCTTGGTCGAACAATTCGGGAATGACGAATTCGCCGAACGTGCCGCGTGGCAACTGGGCTGGGTCCATTACACAAAAGGAGATTCCCAGAAAGCTCTCGACTACTTTATGGACAGCGCCCGCCGGTACCCGTCCGGACTCTTCATCGAAAGCAGTATGTTCTGGGCCGCGAAATCGGCTGAAAAACTCGGGCGTGTCGACCTGGCGCAACAACTTTATAAAGACGTTAACAATCGACTGCCTTATACCTACTACGGAATCCGCGCCGGGAAAAAGAGAAACGACAAGTCTTCGGCTTCGAAACAAAACAACCATCGGGAAATATCACTCCAGGAACCCAGTCTTTCCGCCAATGCACGGTTTCATTATTCGCGAGGTGTGGAACTGTCTGCGACCGGGTTCTATGAAGACGCAAGTTATGAAATTAAAAAACTGGAAAACTCCATACGCAAAAACCTTTCGGGGGTGATGTGGCTCGCCACGCTTTTCAATAACGCGCACGCTTATCCTGATGCAGTGCGCATCATGCAACTTTATAAAGACTTCAAAACTAAAATTAAGGAAAAGGAACTCACCGAGAACTTCTGGCGCAACTTTTATCCACTGGCATATGCTGAAACCATCCGCGACAGCGCGAAAAGTCATGGAGTCGACCCCTACTTCGTTAAAGGTCTCATCCGTCAGGAAAGCCTGTTCGATGCCCAGGTGCAGTCACGGGCCGGAGCAATCGGACTCATGCAGATCATGCCCGAGACCGGACGACTACTGCACGCCAACTCCAAAATGAACGGACCTTACAACACCGACATCCTGTTTGATCCTGAAACGAATATCCAATTGGGAATTCAGTACATCAGCCAGCTCAACCGGAAATTTAATAAGAATGGAACACATATTCTTATTTCATACAACGCCGGACCTCATATGCTGAAAAAATGGCTGAAACGTTTCAGCCACCTCGACGACCCCGATGTGTTCATAGAATCCATCCCCTACCCCGAAACCAGAAAATACGTAAAAAAAGTCCTCCGCAACTACAGCATCTACCGAACCCTCTACCCGCAAACTGGCCCCTGACAGGATTACAGGATGAATCCCTCTTTGAAAGGAGGGGCTGGGGAGCACCCGTGGCTGATACGATTCTAACGCCTTTCAAACCATACCCTTACAGCAGGACTGTTTAATATTCACCCAAACAGGTATAATAGCTAGATAGAATGGAGGCTATCTATGGACCCGAAAATTTTGGTCCGCAAATTTGACGCTTACCGTCCGGGGCATATTGAAGGTTTTGTTCGTGAAAGCGTGGGTCTATTCAGCAGTCGGGGTCCACTATTTTCATCGGGTGACAAGGTTCTACTGAAGCCCAATCTTTTACGCGGATTTGCTCCGGAACGTTGTGTCACGACGCACCCTGCTGTAATCGACGCTGTGTGTCGTGTGCTCAAAGATCTTGGTGTGGGCCAGGTCGATCTCAGCGATAGCCCGGCTATCGGTAGTCTTAAGGCAGTGGCCAACAGTGCGGGTTACGGTGATCTGGGAAAGCGATATGGCGTTCGCATCGTACCATTAACCGACCCAGTACCTCTCGTCACTGAAGAAAATATCGCACATCTCAAAATCGCGGGCAGTATCCGCGAATATGACAGCACCATCAATCTGCCAAAGTTTAAAGCGCACTGCCAGATGACGCTGACGTTGGCGATCAAGAACCTGTTCGGTCTGGTCATTGGAAAACGCAAACCGGTTCTGCATTGCCTGGTCAAAAACGATAAGGTCACTTTCGGCAAGATGCTGATCGACATCGCGAAGCATGTTGCTCCGTCTTTAACAATTGTGGATGGCATCTCCGCCATGCAGGGCAACGGCCCGATCAACGGCACGCCCTACCCGCTCGGCCTGCTCGCCGCCGGAACGGATATGACGGCGCTGGACCGTGTGCTGGCCGAAATCGTCGATGTACCTGTCGACAAAGTGTATGCGCTTGAAGCGGCCCGTATCAGACAGTACGGGCAATGGGATTTACAACACATAGAATGTGTCGGCGAAACGGATTTGGACTCGCTGAAGGTATCCGATTTCAAACTCGCCAAATATCCCGTGGACATCACTTTCAATCCGTTTCGATTGGTCAAATCGTTTCTCAAACAGTTTTACGAAGTGGGAATCAAAGAGAAACTTGCTGGTTCAAATTGAATTTTACTCAGGAGCTTGGCAATGGACCGACTGAGTCTGGAGCATCAAAAACTGTTGGACACGCACGGGATAGATGGCGAAACTGTGCTCAAGGACAACACGGGAAGAGAATTGAAAGTATACTGGAGTGAGGCTGGAAACTATATTTTCCTCAACCCCGGTGGCTGGGGTGATGGGAAATTTTTCCTGACTACCGTTTTGCTACATTTCATGACCAACGATGAACCCATGGGCTTATGCTTGGCGGAAGAGGAAGAGGGAAATGATCAGGTCATTGAGGCTTCTGAAATGGAACGGCTCCGAACAATCCTGACGATGCGCTATAAAAATGAGGACTAATCAAATCAAGCCTGTGGGTTAGCGTCTGAATCGAAACTGATTGAACAACAACCCAGGTCGATCCCGCTATTTTTCATTTTTGGTAAGGCCTTTTCCGGATCGATGAAGTTGATGATCCGGTTTCCTTCCCGCCGCGTCTTAACAAGACCGGAAGTCCTCAGTATGGAGAGGTGATGTGATACCTGAGGTTGCGCCATATCAAGTTGGCGAACAATATCGGATACGCTCAGTTCCCCTTGCAGAAGGAGCCGAACCATTCGCAATCGCGTTTCGTCCCCAAGGGCTTTCAAAATTTATGCGCATTCACCTGAATTCTTGAGACGGGTCATGTCATTAAGTATAGAAGTTCACGAGGCTGGCTTCAAGCATCTATAGGACTATCACCAATTTAAACGGTTAATAATGAATAAAGAAAGCCTCGACAGCGACCTTTGGGTAGACCGGTATGGTGATCTCCTGTATCGCTATACCTTGGTGAGGGTAAATGACCCCGACGCGGCGCAGGAAATTGTTCAAGTCACCCTGCTGGCGGCTCTGGAAGCAAACAAATCATTTGAAGGACGCTCTTCTGAGAAAAGCTGGCTGTTTGGCATATTAAAACATAAAATTCTCGATCATTATCGGCGACTCAAAAAATACAAAACCTTTGACTTGTTACCCGAAGACGATACCGATCCTTTTGACTATCAACCGGATGGACATTGGAAATCCCTGCCGATAGACTGGAAGCTGGACCCGGAAAAAGCCGCGGAAAATACCCAACTGGTGAGGGCACTCGCGGGATGTATGGATAAACTGCCTGAAAAGTTCCGTAGAATTTTCGTCCTCAAGGAAATCGAAGGCCTCAGCTCCGATAAAATTTGTAATGAATTTAATGTCAAACCGACGAATCTCTGGGTGATACTGCATAGAGCACGTAATCAGCTCAAAAAGTGCCTGGAGATTCATTGGGTCAACAAGGTCTGATCATGTTAAAGGTTTTTCTATCTAAATTGATGAATCCCTTAATGCAGTTGATGCACATCACCTGCAAGGATACTTCTCCTGTCATTTCTGAAATGCTGGATCAACCGGTATCTTCTGCAAAATACTGGCGGGCTAGGATCCATTTGGCGATGTGCGGCGTTTGCCGTTATTATAAAACTCAACTGGAGATCCTGACTCGGGTAACGCATGAGCTTGCGGATGAAGATTCGCCCGCAAAAATGGATGTCTCCCTGAGTCCTGAATCGAAAGCACAATTAAAGAAAGTTCTTAAATCCCAGCAATGAACCTGGACAAGCAACCCTATTGAAAGGAAAAACCACATGAACGACGAGTCATCCTGTTGCAATAACGATTCTGACGAAGATGTTTCCAGAAACGATGTTCGCGACTTCTATTCAAACGCGGCGACCACAGCTCAGGAAAGCCTGTGTTGTCCAACACAATATGACTTGACCGACCTGTCGCACATTCCCAAAGAGGTAACGGAAATTTCGTATGGTTGTGGCAGTCCTGTCGGGCGAGCCGGGCTCCGCGAAGGTGAAGTGATGGTAGACTTGGGATCAGGCGGCGGCATCGACTGCTTTATCGCCGCAAAGCATGTGGGAAAAACAGGCCGGGTCTTCGGTATCGACATGACCGAAGAAATGCTGGGAGTCGCCAGAAAAAATGCTGAACGTGTCGCAGAAAACCTCGGCTACAACAACATAGAATTCAAACAAGGGTTTCTTGAAACCATTCCAATTGACGACACTTCCGTCGACCTCGTTACCTCCAATTGCGTGATCAATCTTTCTACCGACAAAAACGCTGTTTTCAAGGAAATCCACCGAATTCTAAAACCCAACGGACGATTCCTGATCGCCGACATTATTTCAGAAAAAGAGGTTCCTGAGGATATGCAAAACAACAAGGAGCTGTGGGGAGAATGTGTTTCCGGTGCGCTCACATTAAACGAATTCCTCGACTATGCCGGGAACAACACGTTCAAAGGATTGCGAGTGCAAAAAGATTATCTATGGAAAGAAGTCGGAGGCATTAAATTCTATTCCTACACAATAGAAGGATTCAAACATGTGCCCGATGAAAACGCGTCTTGCTGTAAATCGCTTATCGCAACCTATGCAGGGCCTTTCGAGTCAGTGACTCTCCAGAGCACTGTATTTCCAATGAACGTTCCTGTCGAAGTGGCTGAAGACACCGCACAGATGATGTCTTCCCATTCTTACGCAGGACAATTTATTATCACCGACCCGGAAACGGAGAAGCCTGCGGAATCGAATTCAGAATCTTCCTGTTGCGGCTGACACGCAAGGTAAACAGGCAGGTGCTTCGACAGGCTCAGCATGACACCAGATTAAACCTCATTGAACAAGTCTTTATTAGAAGTCAGCCAAGCCCCGCTGTGGTGGATGCTGATTTTTTATTTTTATAGCGATGGTAAAGAGTGGGGATCAGCGCGAACACGCCTAGTAACGCCAGCGCCCCCAGCACCTCAAACGAAGCAATATCTGAGATTGAATTGATACGCGCGAGATTACTCCCCGCATTGGCGTAGACAAAGGAACCGGGCATGATCCCGAACATCGTACCAAAAAAATAAACCGGAAGCCGAACCTTCGTGAGCCCTGAAACCAGATTGACTAGAAAAAAGGGAAACAATGGCACCAGCCGCAAGAACAGCAGGTAGTTGATTGCGTTTTCGGAGAGTCCTTTGTTGATGGGTTCCAGCTTGTCGCCAAATTTTTTCTCGATCCAGTCACGCAAAATAAAACGAGCGACAAGAAAAGCGGCAGTCGCCCCCAGAGTCGCCCCAACGTTCACGACTAGCGTTCCTGCCACAGACCCAAAAATGGCGCCACCGGCAAGCGTAAGGATAGTTGCTCCCGGCAAGGAAATAGCAACCACCAGAAAATAAATCCCAATAAAACTCAAAACCACCGCCACAGAATGTTCCTGGTAGACCGCATCCAACCTATCTCGATTACCCTTCAGACTTTCAAGGGATAGGTATTGTTGCAGGTCAAAAACATAGAACAAGGCAATACCCACAGCAACTAGAGCTAGCAAGATCAGCTTTTTATTCATTTCTTATTCGTATAAACTTTGGTTTCAGGATGAAACGTGTACCATGCAAACCAGAACCCAACCACCGAAGGCAGTTCCCTTCCATTTTCATCAAGAATAGATGCTGTTGCCGATGATTTGTCATATTGAATGATAATCCGCTTTTCATTTATCGTATCGTTCACCAGTCCCTGATGCTTCTCCAGTTCTGAAAATGGATAGGCCTTGACCGTATCATCAAACTCCACACCAATGATTTTTTCCTTAGGGTGAAACTTCGCGCTAACGTTATCAACAGCAAAAATCAAACGCGGGCTTTTATCGTAACCATCATAAGGGTCGCGATCATAATCGCGGCGGTATCCAGTTTTTTCAGACAAAACCAGCGATCCAGGATACTTTTTCTTCCACTGCTCCCATGTAGTCTGCGTAGAAGAAAGTAATTTCAATTGAGTTCCAGTGAGCGGACCCGTCACTGCCGCTGTACGGATCTGCGACCATAGACTTTCTGTCTGGTGATCGTACATCAACATGTCGCTCTGATATAAAAGCCCAGACACGCCGAAAGTCATCTTCCGTTTTTTTATCATAGCATCAAACACCATACCCGTTCCGCATAAAGGGCAAAACGTGACAGCGATGGGAAAACCTCCAACTCGATCATTCACAATCTCATGCCAGTTGAGAATTTTCACCGGATAAGCCTTGGCTTCTCCCTTGTACGCAAATCCTATCACCCGGTCCTTACTCTTCAGAAAACCCGCCTCATCTGCTGAAACAAATATTGGTTTCATGATAGCTGGAATTCCATCTTTGCCCGGTCCGCCATCATAAATTTCATCTTTGGGGATGCTGTGTTTTGAATAATCGAATCCCGACAGAAACAACACCAGGAACCCAAAAACTAATATTTTCACGATAGGAGTATTTAAACTCATAAGCCAATCACCGTGAATAGGTTTAAAAAGTTATGCTAATTGATTACGTCGGGAAGGGGGTAAAAACCTTACACAGGGAGGGATTTTAAAGAGGAAAAGAATCCATTTTCAGCAATTCATTTTTCGGGATAATTCATCCAACGCACCAAAGAAAACATCATGAAGCTCGCCTCTGATTTTTCTCGAATCGTACTCGACCATTGACCCCCCGCTACGAAGGAAGGAAATTTTCTCATCAATTCTGGAGCATGCTGAATCCTTCTCCACCTTGCCCCTGATGTTCCCTGACAAAAACATCAAATCACAAAACTCAATTCCCGCCTGAACAGAATCTGTTAACTGAGAATTTATCTTTAATCCTCGACCGACAAGATATGCTGATATGTTTTGAACCTTAACGAACTCTTCCCGCGCCTTACCGTAGTTTTTGTCGAGCACATATTGAATCGCCTTCATCAATGCCACTTCTTTATTCCCCATGAAATCACTATAAGGTGATTCCTTGAAATAATGTTCCTCCATTTCAGCGATCAGTTCCATTGAGCGGAGCCTGCTTTTCGATGGATTAAGTGGGTTACTTATTGGAAGTTCGGTGTTATCTGGATTTATCTGTTCTGAAATATAGAACCATGCGAGGGTTTTCATGGCCAGAGGTTTGGCTCCCGTATTCATTCGCAATGCCTGTTCAAGATGATTGAGACCCACTTCCCGCAAGTCGCTGCCTCCTTGCATAATGAAGTTACCCAATCCTCCCAGCCGGCTGTTACCATAGCGGTAAACACCCAAACCAAAATGAGCGTCGACCCTTGCCGAATCCATTTCCAAAGATTTTTCCAAATGATTGTCTGCTTGAAGTCCGTTGATCAAAGCCGAGAACAGGTTGCCTTCTCCATATTCAAAAACACCGATGTACCCTTCGGAAGCGCCAAGATAGAAATACGCTTCCGCTCTTTGCTTCACATCGGTATTCTCCTGATCCAAAATGTCATTGGCCAATTCCTTGACTCGCTCGCTATGAAAAATAAAATCCTCTTTTATTTCTGGAATGGAAAATTTGCTAGTGAAAGCCAGCGTATGAGAGAGTTCTCCAACAAGACCGGAAACCGCAAAATGAAACTTCATCAATTCGATTTTATTTTGCAGGCTTTCAGGGGAACGACGCAGGCGCTCAATCTCAATCTTGAAAATCGAAAACCATTTATCGTATCTATAATACAGCGTATCGACCAGCGCGAGCCGTGTAGCCCTCTCCGAAATGAATTTTGCGTCTTTGTTTTCCGCTCGCAGGACATAATGCTCTGCCCAGGCTGGACTCCAAAGA
>Ga0066838_10000151_pt1 | contig 23850 bp, 20 predicted proteins | sample ETNtaG_26_FD_66727 | JGI IMG/M metagenome (GOLD analysis project Ga0066838, IMG submission 66727) | Marine microbial and viral communities from oxygen minimum zone, Eastern Pacific Ocean - ETNP201302SV89 | ecosystem: Environmental > Aquatic > Marine > Oceanic | place: Pacific Ocean: Eastern...
TGCCCTGAATGCGGACGCAAAGTGGACAAAATCAAAGAACATAATTATTTTTTCAAAATGGGCCAGCACCAGGACTGGCTGAAGGAATACATCAAGTCAAACGATGAGTTCATACAACCTGTGTCGCGTCGCAACGAAGTTCTGGGTTTCCTTGACAATCCCCTTGGCGACCTATGCATATCACGCCCGAAGGAAAGACTGCCATGGGGAATTCCTCTGCCATTTGACGAAGACTATGTAACTTATGTCTGGTTCGATGCGCTCATCAATTATATTTCCGCTCATGGTTCGCTGGATGAGGTTAAGAAAAGTGGATTCTGGCCAGCAAACCATCACCTGCTGGGAAAAGATATTCTGACAACACATGCTGTCTACTGGTCCACCATGCTCAAGGCCATCGGACTCGACCCGGCGCACAATCTTTTCGCCCACGGCTGGTGGACGGTGAACGGACAAAAGATGTCCAAGTCTATCGGCAATGTGGTGGAACCCAACCACCTTGTAGATCAGTTTGGTGTCGATACTATCCGCTATTTCCTTCTGCGTGAAGTTCCCTTTGGAATGGATGGCGACTTCTCGCACAAAGCATTGATCGGCAGAATCAACAGTGACCTGGCTAATAATCTGGGAAACCTCCTCAACCGTACTATCAGTATGATGAAGAGATATCACGACAACGTTGTGCCGGAGCCCACTGATCCCACTGAAGATGCGGACCTGAAGGAAGAATTCCGTAGCGGAATTGATGATGTACACAAGCTCTACAGTGAGCTGGCTTATAACAAAATTCTTGAACGTATCTGGGTATTGGTAGATACCACGAACAAATATATAGACAAGAATGGCCCGTGGAACCTTGTTAAGTCGGATGAAGGGAAACAACGTTTAGCCACCGTCATGTACAACGCCGCTGAATGTCTTCGCGTCATTTCCTTACTTGTTTATCCGTTCATGCCAGGGAGCGCGGCAAAGATGATGCAACAACTGGGCATCGAAACCTCTATCGAAGAACAGGGACTGGAATCCCTCAAAACATGGGGCGGTTTAAAACCAGGAACAACCGTGCAACCCGGGCCGCAATTGTTCCCGCGCATTGAGGATAAGGAAGCCGTTAAAATCCTCGCCGCTCTTGAATCGCCCGCGGAAGAAAACAAGGAAAAACCTTCAGCCGCCAAAGTAGAAGGTATCTGCGATCAGGTGCTCATAGACGACTTTATGAAAATCGATCTGCGGACAGGGAGAATTATTGAAGCGGAAAAGGTTAAAAAATCCAAAAAGCTTATTCAGTTGAAAGTGGATATTGGAACGGAAACACGACAAGTTCTGGCGGGCATCGCTGAAAGTTACGAACCGGATGAACTGGTCGGCAGGACCATCATCCTTGTCGCCAATCTGAAACCGGTAAAACTGATGGGAATAGAATCGCAAGGCATGCTTCTCGCCGCAAGCGATAATGGTAAAATTGTATTGGCCGGATTCGAACCCGAGCCGGGTAAGGGAATCAGAGTACGATGATCATCGACACACACGCTCATGTCGATATGGACGCCTATGATGAAGACCGCGCCGATGTCATTCAACGCGCTCGAGACAACGGGGTTGACTATATTCTTAATATTGGGTGCGATATAGAAAGCAGTCTGCGTTCACTGGAACTGGCAGAGCGTTATGATTTTATATACGCCACTGCGGGTGTGCATCCGCATGATGTAAAAAGTGTAGACGGTCATACCTACGATCAGCTCAAAGGCCTGCTTTCCCACCCAAAAATAATTGCTCTTGGAGAAATTGGCCTCGACTTCTACAAAAACTATTCCCCGCAGGGTCAACAAAAAGAACATTTTCGTAAGCAGGTGGAACTGGCACGCGAATTAAACAAGCCAATCATCGTGCATAGTCGTGACGCCAACGAAGACATCATTGGTATCCTGTCCGATTATTATCCCCAAGACCCGTCAGCACGTTCGGGAATTTTTCATTGCTTCTCTGGGAATCAGGAACTAGCGGACCGGGCGCTTGAAATGGGATTTTATATTTCATTTTCCGGGTCGCTCACGTTTAAAAAGTCAGATGAACTTCGCGCGGTTGCTAAAATGGTCCCAGCGGATCGGTTATTTGTTGAGACGGACTGCCCATTCCTGACTCCGGTACCTCATCGAGGAAAACGCAACGAACCGGCATATGTCAGCCACACGGCTCAACTGGTTGCGGATGTGCGTGGACTCAAGGTTGATGATGTGCAACGCACCACAGCGCTCAATTTCTTCGAACTTTTTGGAATAGGCAAAGACGCGAAAACCGGGACTGTCTCCTACAAGATTCGCAACTCGCTTTACCTCAACCTGACCACGCGATGCACAGCCGATTGCTCGTTCTGTACGCGGCTGACACGTCCGGTGGTCCAGGGCTATAACCTGCAACTAGACCGCGAACCCACGGTAGATGAGGTGTGGGATTCCATTGACGACTGCACAAAGTATGACGAGATCGTTTTTTGTGGATATGGCGAACCGACTTTAAGACTCGATATTATTAAAGAGGTTTCTAAAAAGATTAAAGCCGCCGGCGGAAAAGTTCGTTTAAACACGAATGGACACGGCAACGTTATCAACAAACGAAATATTCTTCCTGAACTGAAAGGTTTGATCGACTCGGTATCAATCAGCCTCAATGCTGACACAGCGGAAGCCTATGATAAAATCGTTCACCCCCTGCCCGGCCTGCGTGATGGTATCTATGAAAATGTCAAGGAGTTCATTGAAGAATCAAAAAAACATATCCCAAACGTACAGGCCACTATAGTGACACATCAGGATGGAGTCGATGAAAACAAATGCGAGGACATCTCCAAAAACGACTTCGGTGTCGACTACCGGGAACGGCGTTACAATATTGTGGGGTAACTCTTTTCGCGTAGAGAACTCTGCCGCCCGCACGAACCAGTAACCAGGAACTATAAACTATGAACTTTAAGTCATGAACTGGATTTCTACCGGAGCAATATTCAGCGGACTCAGTGTGATGCTGGGCGCGATGGGAGCGCATGGATTAAAAAACGTCCTCACTGAAAAAAAACTGAGCGCTTTTCAAACTGCGACGGAGTACATGGGCTACCACGGTCTCGCATTGATTCTGGTTGGCATTGTTTGCCTTCAACTTGGAGCGGGTGGAACCAAAGCGCTTAGAAAAGTCGGCATCCTGCTCACTGCGGGAGTTTTTATGTTCTCCGGCAGTATCTACATACTCACCTTCGACGGACCTCGCCTGTTTGGTCCGATCACCCCACTTGGCGGGCTTTGCTTCATGGCCGGCTGGTTTATCTTCGCCGGGGTGATTCACAAACATTTTAAAAATCAAGCTTCTTAAAACTGTCCTGCTGAAATATACCAGCAGAGCCTCTGGGCCAAAACGTTTATAAAGATGTTTATTAAATCCATCCCCTTAAAACATCACCTGTGGATTCTCTTTGCTGTCGCGGCGATGACAATTCCTTTTCTTGATAAAGCCACCCACATCGATGACACCATCTACATCTATGCTGTGCGAAAGTCACCTTCGCCTGATAAAAGAATATCGAGCCAATCACTCATGGCCTTTTCGAATCATGAATTACTCATTAGGGGCCGGATGGTATGGCGAAATGCGGGGTTCCCTTCCATTTGCATTAAGCTCAAGTTACGATCTTGAAACGTTTTATCTTTATCAAATTGGAGATTCAAAGTAAGGAGTTACTTAAAAAGGGGATTCTTTCTTTTTCCTGTAGGAAAGGAATAGAAGGAAGCCTATCAGGGCAACCATAGCGGTTAGAGCTGGAATAATCGCGGCCCTTTCCTGAGCGGAACGGAAATCGATCTCGCCGCTAATATCCCCTGTGTAATGATTCAACATTTCGGCGTACTCAACCAAAAGATGCACCGGATAAATCGCAGCGGCACTCCCTTTCTTGCGCTTGACCACCACCTCAATTTTCTTTTCCTGCCCACCGTGGATGGTGAGCGCCATCATCTGCCCCAATTCATCCCTTACCAGTCCGGGAGGCAGTAACAGCATCAACCGGATATTTTTAAACGAAGCGGAATTGTTCTTGAGAAAAATTTTCAGCAAGGATTCATCGCCATTTAATGTCACATATATTTTTCCATCAATGACGGATTCCACTTGTTCGCGAAAATGAAAAGAGTCCGTATGAATCTGCGTGAGCGACTCTGGCCGATCACCGGTCATGTATTTTGTCATGATGACGAGAGGGTAGCGTCCGCTCCTTAAGACAGGTGGATGATCCGTATTTTCCAGCGTGATCTTCTGCCCCGGCTCAAGCTGAACTATTTTTGACAACATCGACATCGTGTGATGAAAGTGAATCATCGGTTGCACATCATAAAGAGGTGTTTCTCCATCATTTTTCAGTGTCAGATGAATGCGAACCTTTCCATCTTCTGTCACCAGGGTGTTTGTTGAGGCAATAAGCGATTGCTCCTTTGCCTCTGTCAGAGAAGCAAAAACGAAGGTCAAAAATAGCATCCAAAAGAAACCGGTTCTTTTCATAGCATATAAATTCACAGTAATTATACCAACGAGATCGTACGACGGCTTTCCTGTCTATTGCTGTGGAAAACTGCTATTATTATAGTATAAATTTCGCATAGGAGATGGGGTATGGACACTTCGATAGTCGTTTTATTAATCCTTGGACTGCTTCTCTTCAGCGCGTTTAATATTCTCAGGGAATATGAACGCGGTGTTATCTTCTTGCTGGGTCGATTCTGGAAAGTGAAGGGTCCGGGCCTCATCATTGTCATCCCCGGAATCCAGAAAATAGTCAAGGTAAGCCTGAGAACAGTGGTCATGGACGTACCCCCTCAAGACGTTATCACCAAGGATAATGTAACGGTCAAAGTCAACGCGGTCATCTACTTCCGTGTAATGGACCCGAAAAAAGCAATCATTGATGTAGAAGACTACCTCTACGCCACTTCTCAACTGGCACAAACAACACTGCGAAGCGTTCTCGGGCAAGGACAACTGGACGATCTGTTATCCAAACGTGAGGAAATCAACGCTCATTTACAAAAAGTCATCGACGAGCAGACTGAGCCATGGGGAGTTAAAGTCGCCAATGTGGAGGTCAAAAATGTTGACCTGCCTCAGGAAATGCAACGTGCGCTCGCCAAACAGGCGGAGGCGGAACGGGAACGGCGTGCCAAGGTGATCAACGCTCAGGGAGAATTCGAGGCGGCGGAAAAATTGAGTCAGGCGGCGGATACTATTGGACAACACCCACCCGCCCTGCAGTTGAGGTTTCTGCAAACGATACTGGACATCTCAACCGACCGAAACACAACCACCTTTTTCCCTCTACCGCTGGAATTATTTGAAGGGTTCTACAAACAGGACAAACAAGGGACAAAGGACAGCGGTAAAGAATAAAAACTAATGGTCGCCCTTCGTCAGCCCACAATTTTATTGAAAGGGCCCTTCGACGGGGTTCAGGGCGACGCATGGTTGGTTCAGCACAACACCTAAGAAAAAGCTTCCATGAAAGAACAAGCCCACATCGAAAGCTTCCTGAAGCGGGTAAGAAGTTTACGTTCCCGAACCTTGGCCTTGCACGGTACCAACCTCCTCCTGACCTACATTGCGGGAAGCTACCTGCTGGCCTGCTTGCTAGCCTGGAGTTACCCCCCTGCGGTTGAATGGGTCTGGCCTGCTACCGGTACTTTTCTGGGAGGGCTGGTCTATATTGTTTTTAAATACTTCATTCGTAGCCTGTTTACGCCCTTTTCACAAGACGATGCCGCTCTGCTTACAGAATCCAGCTACCCCGACTTAAACAACGCACTGATAAACTCCAGCCAACTGGGCCGTCGCCTTGAGGGTTCTCAGTTGAGCAATCCTGTCACTCTGGAATTTATCCGCGAACTCCACCGCCGCACAGCTCCTGTCGTCAAAAATATCGACCCATCATCGGTGATCGACAGACAAAGCATGACCACTGGCCGCAACTGCCTGCTTGCAACTTTGAGTTCCCTGATACTTATCGCACTTTTTAGTCCTGAGTTTCTCACACAGGGGTATGAGCATTGGACCACCCCTAAAAGCCCGACTCAGGTTTCGCAATTACAATCAACGGACCCCCACCTGTTAGTTCCTGAGGCAGCGGATGTCAATTACTCAATAGAATCTCTGGAACTAGCCTTTCATTTCCCTTCGTACACCGGGATGAAAAAGGAATCCATTAAACCTTCCGATGGGAAAATCCATGTCCTGCCCGGAACTGAGGTCAAAATCTCAGCAACAACCAATGCTCCGGTGACTGGAGCCGATCTGGTATTCAACGAGAAAGACAACTTCGCCATGAGTACCGAGAGTGCGGTTGTCCTGAAAGGAAGTCTGTTAATTAAGGAAAAAGGATTTTACCAATTCCGTGTGAAGGCTCCACAGGGAAACAAACACCTCCTGGCTAAAAAATATCCGGTAACGCTGGGTAAAGACCGCCCTCCAAATATTGTTTTATTTCTGGCCAACCCCAAGCCCGTGTACTTCGACACAGACAAAGTTAATTTGTTTTATGAAGGGAAGGACGATTTTGGCATCAAGTCTGTCGAACTGATCTTTTTTATCAACGGAAAAATTAAGCGGCTCCCGGTTAAAAAATTCAAACACACCGAAAAAGACGCTAAAGGCAGTTACACGTGGACGCTCGCTCAAATGGATGTCAGCCCGGGCGATGAGGTGCAATACTATCTAGAAATTAAAGATAACGACAATGTTTTTGGTCCTAACACCGGTCAATCGGAGGCCTATACCTTTACCATATTCGATTCCACAAAAGAGATGGGAAACCTCATCGCCATGCAGGAGGAGTTGACCGAAAAAATGATTGCTCTCCTGGCAACTGGCCTGGTCAGAGGTGCCTCTTTAAAAAACCAACCGGGCAACCTCATGGGCTGGAAACAATTGTTCACTACCAGCGCTGATGAGCTGATCGAAATTGTGACTCTTGCACAACGCATTCACGACCGAGGAAAAACAATAGATCAGTTCCCGCAATCTTATCTCAACCTCCTTAAAAATATTACCACGGGCCTCAGCCACATTCGACGAAACCAGATAGACGCTCTCAATGACCTTCAAGAAACACTTCATAAACCGACCCGGGCGAATTTCGAAGAGCACTCGCCCTACACTTCCATTAATGACCGGATGGTAGGCCATCTTGAAAACGATATCCTGTTCCTCGTTAAAATGACGAACAAACAAAAACTGGATCGCATGATGGGCCTGGAAGAAGAACTCAACGAACTGACCCAAACACTGCGCGAAGAATTTGAAAAACTTAAAGATCAGAAATCTCCATCAGGTCCCAACGAGCTAAAAAGTAAAATAGACAAGATTCGAGAAACCCTGCAAAAAATAATGGATCAATTGTCAAAGCAGACGCAATCCATGCCGGATGAGTTTTTGAATCCAAACGCATTCAAGCGTTTAAACATGGACAAGTTTTCTGCGTCCCTTGAAAAAATGCAGGATCTCGTAAACCGGGGAAAACTTGAGGAAGCCCTGGAGGAGTTAAAGAAAATGGCGGAGGACCTGCAACTTCTGGCCAACAAACTCAATCGCGCCGACTCTGAATCTGATAATTTCATTGACCCTGAAATCATGGAAGTGCTGGACGAGTCCATCAGAAAACTGGACCAGTTAAAAGACCGACAACAAAAGCTCGTTGAAGAAACCACTAAAATGAATCGAAAACTGAGGCAACAGCAGTCAAAGCAATTTGAAGACGAGTTGAATAAATTATTCGAAGAACTTCTGCGAAACGTCAATGCCATTCGTGAACTTTTTAAGAAAGATGACAAATTCCTTGAAGAACATGAAGTCATGAAACAACTCCACAAACTTATGGATGAAGAAGCTCGATTAAAACGCAAAGTAAGCGAGTTGAGTCAGGCAACGATAGATTCCAACCAATCAGAGGAACTGGATCAGCATTTTGCAAAACTCAACAAAGCACGCAGAGAGCAGTCAAAAATCAAACAAGAAAAAGACTCTCTGCGAGTGAACGAGTTTCAGCGGTTCAAAGAGGCCCTGCCTCAGCTTCTTGAAAAATATGATTCGCTAAATGAGTTGGCGAAGTTGCAGGACCTCTCAGAATTCGCGAACCTTTTTAAGAAAACCTATCCCGATGTCTTAAGGTGGCAGAATAATATGCGTATGACACCCAACCTGCGCGAAAACCTTTCAGGCAAGGTTGATGAGGACCTGAAACAGGCGACACTACTCAACAATGAAATTGCCAAAAAGCTGGGGTCAATGATCCGTTCAATCAGAAAAAACTACGACTCATCCATCACCGAAAAACAAAAACAGGAATTGGACCAGTTGGCAAAACAGGAAAGCCAGATGCGTGAGGAAACAGAACAGATGTCACAACTGTTCGAGCAGTTGAATAAAGAAAACCCCATGATCCCGCCTGAACTTCAGCGTGGGATTGGGCAGACAGGCCGCCATATGAAACGGGCCGAAAAAAACCTGCGGCAACAAAATATCCAAGAAGGCATTGAGGCAGAAAATCTCGCACTCAAAGGATTGAACGATACCCGTGACATGCTAAATCAAATGAAAAACTCCAACGAAAAGACGGGGAAAACCCAACAGCAGTCACCGAGTAAACTTGGCACAGGAAGCAATCCCGATTCCCGACGAGGCGGCTCGGTACGAATGCAAAAGGAACGTGTTTTGCTACCATCTGAAGACCAGTATCAAGCGCCACAAGAATTCCGCGAAGAAATTCTCAACGCAATGAAAAAACAAACACCGAAAGATTATCAACGCATGGTCATGGAATACTACAGGGATCTGGTGAAATGACACGAGTCTTCCAAATTATTAGCGCTTGCCTGATGATAGGACTGACCTTTGCCCTGCAAGCCACAGCGGCTCCGGTTAATATTCCTCCCGAGGGAGTTCTCGCCGGACATAAACTGATTGACGACTGGAGCATAGAGAAAGCCGATACCTTCACCGAGGCCCTCATCAAAGAATACCCAGAATCTGGAGATGTTCATTTCCTCAAAGCCCGCGTTGAGTTTTTAAAAGGAAATTATGAGTACTCCGTAAAAATCCTCAAGCAGGTGGGTGAAAGCCACAGCGAAGTCCGCGAATTCAAAAAACTGGTCAACGACACCCATAAAGCGACTAAAACATTTACCGCCCGGGAGTCGGAACACTTTATTTACCGTTTTAACCAGGGCCCAGATGAAATACTGGTTCATTACGCCGCAGAAGTTCTGGAAAAATCATATGAAGCCCTTGGCAAACTTTTAAATTATTATCCCAAAGAAAAAGTTCTGGTCGAGTTCTACCCCAGCCGGGAGCCCTTTTCCAAAATATCCCCCCTGACCCTGAAAGATATCGACACTTCAGGAACCGTCGCCCTCTGCAAATACAATCGCATCATGATGATCTCTCCGGGCTCCCTAGTACGCGGCTACAACTGGATGGACACCTTGAGCCACGAATACATCCATTACCTGCTCACCCGGAAAAGCCGTAACAATTTGCCGCTATGGATGCATGAAGGAATCGCGAAATTTTACGAAGCCCGATGGCGGGATGGCGATGAGTACCTGACCCCGATTATGGGAACGATACTGGCGAGTGGATTAGAAAAGGACTACCTGATACCTCTGGATAAAATGATGCCATCACTGGCAAAACTGAAAACAGCAGAAGACGTCCAACTCGCTTATGCCGAAGTTTCCACCATGATCGAATACCTCACCCAAACTCAGGGAGACGAAGTAATCCCTGCCCTGCTTGATGAACTGGCCGATGAAAAATTATTCGAGGAAGCCTTGTCAGGCCAGTTGGGTAAAAATCTGAATACTTTTCAGGAAGAGTGGAAACAATTCGCGAAACAGAAAAAGATTAAAACCATTCCCAGGCTGAAGTTACCAGGCATCCAATTCAAGGCCGACCGGTCATCGACAGAATCAGACAAAGAATATCGTGAAGTCGGTAACCGGAAGAGTCAGGACCTGACTTTTCTGGGTGACATTCTAAAATCCAGAAATTTTCACAAAGCGGCTCTCATCGAATACCAGCGCGCGGTGGACCAATCAGAAACATTTTCACCTATCCTTCACAACAAACTGGCCAAATCTCATTTCGTCGTCAAAGAATTTGACAAAGCCGAAATATTATTACGAAAGAGTCTGGCCCATTACCCAATGTTTCACGCCACACTCGCCAGTATGGGTGAATTGTATTTTTCAACAGGCGACATGCAACGATCACGCGATTACTACGAGCAAGCCGTTCGTGTTAATCCATTCAACCCGTTCGTACACATGAGGCTAATGGCAATTTTCCAGAAGCTGGGACTCACCGAAGAAAAAGAATTGCAAGCAAAACTGTTTGGATATATAGATTGATAACAATCACCCTTCAATAGAGTTGTTGATGATGACTGACGATCTGAAGCAGGCTAAAGAGTTGATAGACACAAAGAACCGCATCGTTACCGAACTTCGCAAAGTGATCGTGGGGCAGGACGAAGTGATCGAAAACCTGCTGATCGCACTTTTCTGTAAAGGGCACTGTCTTTTTGTCGGCGTCCCCGGCCTAGCGAAGACCCTGTTGGTGAGTACGCTGGCCAGAGCGCTCAACCTCAACTTCAGTAGAATCCAGTTCACTCCCGACCTGATGCCCTCGGATATCACCGGAACGGACATACTTTATGAAGACCACACAACAAACAAACGAGAATTTCGTTTCATCAAAGGACCGATTTTTTCAAATATTATTCTCGCCGATGAAATAAATCGAACACCGCCAAAAACGCAAGCCGCCCTGCTTCAAGCCATGCAGGAACTGCAAGTGACCGTTGGCGGAAACACTTATGAACTGGATCAACCGTTCCTCGTTTTCGCGACGCAGAATCCAATCGAACACGAAGGCACCTACCCCCTGCCCGAAGCGCAACTCGACCGCTTCATGTTCATCATCAACGTAGACTATCCAACCATGGAGCAGGAAGTGGATATCGCCATGAAAACTACATCCGGAATTCAGCAGGAACTCGATGTCGTGTTACATGCCGAGCAAGTGCAGGAACTGCAAAAACTCGTGCCAAGCGTTCCTGTGTCCGAGCATGTCGCCGAATACGCAGTGAAGCTGGTGCAGAGTTCGCGACCGGGTAAAAATGGAGCGACACCCGACTTCATCAACGAATGGATCGATTGGGGAGCGGGACCACGCGCTTCGCAATACTTGATACTGGGAGCCAAAGCAAGGACCCTGATGGACAACCGAGTGACCGCTACCATAGAGGACGTTCAAAGCTTAGCGCGACAAGTGCTGGAACACAGGCTCATCCTCAACTTCAAAGCCCAAGCCGAAAACATCACTACAAACGACATCATAGAAAAACTTTTGCAGTCCGTTAATGCGTAAACCAGCGTGCCCGCTAGACTCAATAAGCGCGATACCCCTTCGGGGCAGGTGTGGTATTTAACCATTTCTTTCATACCTGATACGGACAAAGGCAAGTCTCCCCAACCCACTACCCTGTGGGCACCTACGGCTTCGTAGAAGAGGGAGCTTCATGGACCCCTCTTTTCCAAAGAGGCCTGTCCAGAGCGAAGCGTGGGAGGCTGGGGTGATTTAAAGCTTCCAAAATTGCGATTACCGATTGAATTTAAGGTTTCAAATTAACCGATTGCGCACCACTTATAGTCAAGAAACAACTTGCCCCCTTATTAGACCCCTTACATCGTGACTTAGAAGCATAAAATTTGGATATACCCGGTATTTATGCTATTCTAATTAGCTAATATAGGTTGTTCAGTTGTAGTGTAAGTTGATTCTTTCTAGTTTCTCGCCTTGAGTAAATCTATAAAAACACTTTGGCCTTGCAGACCAAAGATCGTTTTGTTTTCTCTCCAAGTGGTTCTCTAAAAGTTCTTGCATCAATCCAACCCAATTTAAAATCAGGGAAAACGCCAGCCAGATTTTCTGGAAGTGTGCTTCCAACCAATACAATTAAAAATAAAGCGAAGACTTATCTAAATTCTTCACTTTTCGAGAAAACCTTTACGCTCAAATTTCACAGAAATTATTTTATGCTCTCTCTATCACTCTTATATGTAAAACGTAACTGGCTTGGGAATATACGAAATGACATACTTGCAGGCATGGTTGTCGCGCTGGCTCTTATTCCTGAAGCAATCGCATTCTCTATCATTGCCGGAGTTGATCCCAAGGTTGGTTTATACGCTTCATTCAGCATGGCTATTATCATTGCTTTTGTCGGAGGCCGGTCCGGTATGATTTCCGCCGCAACGGGTGCGATGGCACTTGTTATGGTTACGCTGGTAAAAGAATACGGACTTGAATACCTTCTTGCGACCACCATCCTTACAGGCATTCTGCAAGTTCTTGCGGGTTTTTTAAGGTTGGGTTCTCTGATGCGATTTGTATCACGCTCTGTTGTAACAGGGTTTGTAAATGCTCTGGCCATTCTAATTTTTATGGCGCAACTCCCCGAATTCAACGGTGCAGGAATCCAGATGTACGGAATGGTCGCTCTGGGGCTGGCTATTATTTATATTTTCCCCCGCTTCATAAAGGGGATACCGTCACCCCTTATCAGTATCATAACAGTGACCGCCATCTGTATGTTTTTTGAACTCGATTTACGCACTGTCGGTGACATGGGAGAGCTCCCCTCTACGCTACCGATTTTCCTATTGCCCGACATACCATTCAACCTGGACACATTACGGATTATTTTTCCATATTCTTTGACACTCATGGCTGTAGGCCTGCTGGAGTCACTGATGACAGCAACCATTGTCGATGACCTGACAGACACGCCCAGCAATAAAAATCGCGAATGCGCTGGACAAGGAATTGCCAATATAGTCTCTGGTTTTTTTGGCGGCATGGCAGGTTGTGCGATGATCGGTCAATCGGTTATCAATATTAAGTCCGGTGGTCGTGGTCGCCTGTCGACACTTTTCGCGGGACTGTTTCTATTATTCCTGCTTTTGGTTCTTGGTGATTGGGTACGCCAGATTCCTATGGCCGCCCTCGTAGCTGTCATGATAATGGTTTCGATTGGAACATTCAGTTGGTCATCTTTTAAAAATCTGAGAACACACCCAAAAACTTCCAGCCTTGTCATGATAACCACTGTAATAGTCGTCGTTATTACACATGATTTGGCTATGGGTGTCTTTGTTGGGGTTTTAACGAGTGCTCTTTTCTTTGCCCGCAAAGTATCGCGACTCCTTAAAATTGAATCTCATTTATCTGACAATGGCGAAGAGCGCACCTATAAGGTTTATGGACAGGTCTTTTTCGCTTCCGCAGGTATGTTTTCAGATTCCTTCGATTTCAAGGAAGTGGTTCAACAGGTCACCATTGATGTCAGCGTAGCTCATTTTTGGGATTTGTCAGCTGTCGGCGCCTTGGATAAAGTTGTCATCAAATTTCGCCGTGAAGGAACGACCGTTCATCTGCTTGGAATGAATGAAGCAAGTGCCACGATTGTTGACCGCCTGGCAGTGTATGACAAACCAAATTCGCTTGAACTGATGCCAAAACATTAAGGGGAGAAAAGGAATGGCTAAACTATTAGTATGTATCGACGGATCGGCTTACGCGGATAATCTCTGCGCCAATGCCGCCTGGGTTGCCAAACAAATAAATGCCGAAATCGACCTTCTTCATGTTTTGCGCCGCCCTTCAGACTATCAGGCACCAACAGACCATACCGGATTAATGGATTTTGAGGTACGCAGTAATCTTCTGGAAGAATTAACAAAGGTCGATGAAAAGCGAGGTCGTCTGGATCAGGAGAAGGGGAAAATCATTCTTGAACATGGGGAAAAAATTCTGCAAAAAGCAGGTGTTGAAACCATAAACATAATCCATCGGCGTGGTAGCCTGGTTGAAACTATTCAAGAATTTGAAGACTCTGCTGAGATGATCTTTATGGGCAAGCGCGGTGAGCACGCTAACAAGGGTTCTCTCTTCCTGGGATCGAACCTGGAAAAAGTCGCGCGCTCTATCCATAAACCTCTCTTCATCACATCTTCCGTAGTGCGCCCGATCAAACGCTTCTTGATTGCCTACGATGGTAAAGACAGTGTGCGCAAAGCGATCGACTATATCACCGAACAGCCCTTACTAAAAAAAGGTCTGGAGTGTCACCTGCTGGCTGTTGAGCGTGCAAAAGACAATATCCAAACATCGGAAGTAGAACAAATTTTGCGCCAGGCCGGGTTTACAAGCCGGATCAAGACCGAACAAAACCCACATCCAGACCAGGCAATATCCTCTTACGTGGTGGAAAATAAGATCGACCTTCTGATTACAGGCGCCTATAGCCATTCGCGCATGCACAGCCTGTTACTGGGAAGCACAACCGCATCACTAGTCAAGGCTTGCAAGATACCTCTGTTATTATTCAGGTAGGGAGAACCTTAGGTAGGCGCAGGATTTACCAGTTGGTCATCGCCTTATAAAAAAGTAGCTAACTCCATCCGCGACGACAAGTTTTTTTAAGAGAGGGTTTTTTACTAAACCAAATTAGCGGATTTCCAGTCGACTTTCAGTTCCTTGACGGTTCCTGAGCGGGTTTTGTATATTACGTGGTCATTGGACTCTCCGTAGAGGAATAAGTCGCGGGTGATTTCTACGTCCTGTTTGCAGTACTCGACGATCTTGTCAATCTTGCCTTCTTTGTACCATTGCAAGGAGACCAATCCATCGGCACTTTTTTGCGCGTTGAGGGTATTTTGCGCCAGGTGATCCAGACTGAGCCGATGATTGAGTAATCGCTTCACATCAACCAGCATGTCGAAAGTAGTGATCTCCTGAAGATCGAAATCCCTGGCATAGGGCTGAAGGACAGGATAATCGAATCCGATCACGTTAAACCCCACCACAAGGTCGGCTGTCCGAAGTTTTGCCACTAATTGATCCGCCTCACTTTCCAGATAGCTGAAATGTTTTTGTTCGAGACTATCCCACACCACACCGACCGCCAGTTTCATAAGGTGAGTGTTTCCCCAGCCGCCAACATCAGCGGCACTTTTCTGAGTTTCCAAATCGAAATAGAGTACGCGAAGCGCATTCGAGGTGGGTGGCACGGCTTCAGGCTCTATTTTGGTGATTTCTTCGGGCTCTGCGAATAAGTCAAGCTGGTCTGGCATATCGGTCCTGATCAAGATTTAAGTGGATTTTTGATACTCTAGCATTCCCACTATCCAAATCAAGAGAAAATATCATAACTCTTTATAGTATAGGTAGTTATCAAGGGAAAACCAAAGCTTCTCTCCTTCTTGACCAGGGACTGCCAGCGAGGGTGGAAGCCCTTTAAATCTATTAAAGTTTGCCCTTTTAGGAACCGATAAAACCATGAAGAGAGCAAAAGGCCTGAATTCCACTCTAGAGACCCTGTCTGATAGCAACAAACGCAGTATTCGGTATCAACTCCAACCTAGACACCCAGGACATAATCACCAAGATGTTTTCGCTGGAGGCTCGCCCGATGGATCTGGTCGAGGCTAAAAGGCAGATCGAGGAGCAGAAGCTGTCGAGCTTCCAGGACCTTAAAAACAAACTACAGACATTCAAAAGTGTTGTATCCACCCTGAATACTGAGAGCCGGTTCACCGTGAACAAGGGTGAATTCTCAAACAACAGCGTTACAGATGGCAATAAAGTCGTCGATATAACCACCACCAGTTCCGCGTCATCCGGAACATTTCCCCTCACCGTCAACAATCTGGCGACAGAAACAAACATCATCTCCGATGGGTTTGCGACCACAACTTCTGAGCTGGAAAAAGGAAATATTGATTTCACCGTTGGCGGGGTAACAACATCAATCACCATTGATGACACCAACAATACACTCGATGGATTAAGGCTGGCGATAAATAACCTGGGACTCGACATCAAGGCTTCCTTTCTCGATGATGGTGACGACACCAACCCGGTCCGCCTTCTTATTTCAGGTACCAAGACAGGAAAAGACAATGCGATAACAATCGACAATTCCATCAGCAGGATTGAAGTCGACTCCCTTGTCGTAACTGGTTTCACGACAACGCAAACAGCACAGTTCTGCTAGTAATGAAGTCACAGGCGTCGACGGTGACTTTTTTTTAAATTTCAAAACATTTCCTGTCTTCCTAGCAAACAAACTAAATCACGAAGCCACTACCCCACACTTCATCTAACAAAAACCAACTGGATAAACTCGATTTAATTTTGACAAGCCATTCCAGCTATGGTAGAAACTGGCATCTTTTTAAGTGAAGAATCTTTGTATCTCATTCTCAATATTTCGTTACGACTATGAAAATCCACGAACATCAGGCAAAAGATATTCTTGCGAAACACGGAGTTCCTGTTCCTCAGGGGATAGTTGCGGACACGCCGGGAAAAGCTGAAGCGGCGGCGCGTAAGTTGGGAACGGATATAGTCGTGGTCAAAGCGCAGATCCATGCTGGCGGACGAGGCAAAGGCGGCGGAGTTAAGCTTGCCAAGAGTCCGGCGGATGCGAAGAAGCTTGCCAGCAAAATTATTGGAATGACTCTGGTCACACCTCAAACTGGACCAGAAGGACGAAAGGTTAAGAAGGTTCTTGTAGAAGAAGGCATGCCTATTGCCAAGGAACTATATATGGGCATACTTCTGGATCGGCAGACCAGCCGCGTGATGATCATGGCCAGCGAAGCAGGAGGTATGGAAATCGAGGAAGTTGCGGCCGAAACGCCTGAAAGGATCATTAAAGAACAAGTTGATCCCATCACTGGCGTCAAACCCTATCTCGCAAGAAAAATTGCCTTTGCACTCAACCTTAAAGGTGACGCGCTAAAGAAAATGATTCCTTTCATAATGAACCTGTATCAGGCGTTCATAAAGGAAGATTTCGATATGCTGGAGATCAACCCCCTCATCATTACTAAAGATGACCGGGTTCTGGCTCTGGACGCAAAGGTAACTATTGACAGCAATGCATTGCACAGGCAAAAAGAAACCCTGGCCTACCGCGATCTGGATGAAGAAGATCCAATGGAAGTCGAGGCCAGCAAATCTAATTTGAACTACATCAAGCTAGAGGGAAATATTGGTTGCATGGTCAACGGAGCGGGACTGGCCATGGCGACGATGGATATCATCAAACATTCCGGTGGGGAACCGGCAAACTTTCTGGATGTTGGCGGCGGAGCCGATGAAGAAACGATCGGTAACGGATTCCGCATTCTGTTGTCCGATTCTAATGTTAAGGGAATTTTCATCAATATATTCGGCGGTATCCTACGTTGCGATATTCTGGCCCGTGGCGTTGTGGGAGCGGCGAAAAAATTAGATATCAAAATACCCATCGTTGTACGGATGGAAGGAACTAATATGGAAGAAGGCCACAAAATCCTCGGCGAGTCGGGGATCGATGTTATTGTGGCGGAGGGTATGAAAGATGGCGCACAAAAAATGGTAAAGGCGGTCAAATGAGTATTCTAGTTGATGAAAAGACGAGATTGATCGTTCAGGGGATTACCGGACGCGAAGGACAGTTCCACGCCGAGCAGTGCATGAATTACGGCACCAATGTGGTTGGCGGGGTGACTCCGGCTAAAGGCGGACAAACCGTGCTGGGAAAAGTTCCTGTATTCAACACTGTGCGTGACGCGGCGAAGAAAACAAAAGCCAACGCCACGATGATCTTCGTGCCACCCCCATTCGCTTCCGATGCCATTCTTGAAGCCGCAGACGCGGGAATCGAACTGATCATCTGTATCACAGAAGGCATTCCAGTATCAGATATGGTTGAAGTATGGCGCTACATTCAAACCAGTAACTCACGTTTGATTGGACCCAACTGTCCGGGCATCATCTCACCTGGCAAATGCAAAATCGGCATCATGCCGGCTCATATCCATAAAAAAGGAAACGTTGGTATTATTTCCAGAAGCGGAACGCTCACCTACGAAGCCGTGGGCCAGTTGACTGCTCTCGGATTAGGCCAGTCCACATGCGTTGGCATTGGCGGTGACCCTATCATCGGCACCCGGTATATCGACACATTAGAACTTTTCCAAAAAGATCGCGGCACGAAAGCCATCTGCATGATCGGCGAGATAGGCGGAACTGCAGAAGACGAAGCCGCTTACTACATCAAAAAACATGTCACCAAACCGGTAGTCGGATTCATCGCGGGTCAGACCGCTCCTCCGGGTCGGCGCATGGGACATGCAGGAGCGATCATTTCAGGTGGACAGGGAACGGCTGATGAAAAAATGAAGGTCATGCGCCGTTGCGGCATCAAGGTTGTTAAAAGCCCTGCTGACCTCGGTAAAACTGTTGCCAAAGTTTTGTAATATCGATCCTAAGGTGTTGAGCCCTCGAAGCCGTTAAACGACCTGTAGACATTAGAAGACTATTTCCAAAATCCTGTAACAAGCACTCATCCCCACTTTTCGCCTTACCCTCAATCCTGACAAAAATCTGCAACCTCAAGCAGGCTACTTCATCTAACACCCATGTCTGAAGAAAACTGTCCTAAATGTGGCTTTGAAAACGTCACCCAGTCTGCCTGGTGCGAAAAATGTCTGCATCATTTCAAAGACCATAAGAAGGACAATGCTCTGGGCTGTCCCCACTGTTTCCACAGGAATGAGTACAAAGACGATTACTGCGAGGCTTGTCACGAACCCCTCAAACCGGGGCAGTGGGAATAAAAATCTGTTCATAGTTCTTGGTTCGTAGTTCTCGGAACGTACCGCTCCGTTCACTCAGTTTTGTAGGCGAGAGAATTGACCTGGGTTTCGTAATCCAGAGAATCAAATTGTGTGCTCTTGCGGGTGCCGGCAAAATGCAAGTTGGCGTAGATAGCGATGATCGCGTGCAAGGCTTCATGGGAGTCCATTCCCTGTTCGGTCAAACGTGTGTGAGCGGCGGCAATATAATCCGGGTCCCCCACCTGGAGTTGACGATCAATGATCACATGTAAAACAGTATGCACAAAAGGATTCACAATCATACCGTTGATCTCTCTCGGAATGGAGGCCATATCGCCTTCCTCCCAGATGCTATCGAACTCAGGGTGCAGCTCAAGAACTCTGGCTATTCGTTCATCCAACTCTTCGGTAGGGCGTCCTTCATTTTTGTCCGCCGCAACGCGAAGGATGCGTTGTTGGGATTCCTTATCAAAATCCATAATTTAAAAAGTTCTCCCTAAAAAAGACAAGTTAAAGGCGGAAAAATAGCCGCGTAATTGTGTAATTAATCAGATGCTGAAAAACAGGCGGGGATTCAGAAAAGCCTTACCTTCATGGTGTTTCAGAAAAATGCGTACGCCGTTCCCTCCCATCGCCACCATAAATCATGAACACACGTTTACCCTGACGGACATGATATTTCGCCCAGGCGGGTGACTTGCCATCGTAACGGGCATCGGGATCACTTCCCTCAGCTTTAAGGAAATCCGCATGATCAAGACCTGCGTCATAGACGTCGACTAAAAGGCAATCCGAGTTGAACCCGGAACCCGACAGGCTGACTTTACTCAAAAAGGCTTCGATTTCAGCCGGATCGTTTAATTCTATAGCTTGCATATTGGTTTGATTTGAAGGTTTTGTTTGGATTGAAAGTTTTTTTAATCAGAGTCCGATTCCAGCTTGTCTGTGTCCCCCGATTTGTTAATATCTGAAGGGACGCCATATTAACACAAGGCCACATGCTCGACAAATAGAGCGTGAGTCTCTTTCACTCAGGTAGAATACATGCTGGTTCAGGAAAATCTTCATCTTATTCGAAGCGCAACAGATGGCGGGGGAGGTCAGCAGTTTTTGTACAAGGTCAATCAGTATGGGATATCTGCTATCAGCCGCCCCCAGGAAGAAATTTCACAAATTCACTGGGATGTTGAAGTCATCAAATATCACGAAACGGAAACTATTAAATTCGATATCTGTCGCAACACAGAACTGGCAGAGAAAACATTGATTTTTTATAATGATACCGCTCTAAACGAGTTTCTTGAAAAGGCCTTCGACTATTTCAAAGAGCTGGGGCTTTTGGAAGGAATGATGACCAAAGAAAAAGGAGCCTGAAGAGGAGTTTGAAGGGCCTTAACCCTTGACAAGGTGAGGGTTTATTTCTATTATAGGCCTCTTCATAAGGCCCTGAATGGCATCCTGATTGGCGTTTTTTCGCTAAAACTGGTCAAAAGTCATTGATTAATCAGGCATAAACGATCTTATATACGGGACCTGACGGTTCCCATTTCTATAAACGGAGGGGTAGTATGTCCAACCTGAATGCCCAAGAAGAAGGAAAAGCTGCAGACTGGGTTCCTGCAGGTGATTTGCAGGAAGAGATTTCCCTTGAGAAGATGTTAGAACTGCCGCGTGAAACTATTTTCATGACAGGAAGTGAAGCGGCCCGGGAGTCCATCCGCAGAGCCAATGTGGATATGGCTATCGCCTATCCCATCACCCCGCAGTCTGAAACGATGCAACAGGTAGGTTATTTGTACGATGAAGGCTATATCAAGGATTATTATCGTGCTGAAGAAGAGATCGGTACCATGTCCGCTATTTGTGGTGCCTCCCGTGCGGGTGTGCGAAGTCTTACCGCTACATCAGGTCCGGGCTTGATGAGAGGGTTGGAAGCGATCAGTTCCTGGCCGGGGGCGCGTACTCCAATTGTCATGCTCGATATGTGTAGGGTTATTAACACCCCGCTGGCAATTCAGCCTGATAACATTGAAATTTCATTTTTACTCGATACCGGTATGTTGGTATTGCACGGTGAAAACCAGCAGGACTTCTACGATTACCCACTGGCGGCATTCATGGCTAGCGAACAAGTCGATGTAACCCTGCCTTGTACCGTATGTGTGGACGGTTTCTTTGTAACTCATGCCCGCGGTAACGTTTCAATGATTGATAAAAAATATAAATTACCACCTCGGGATGGCTGGAGGTCTGCTGTTCCCGCAATGGATAACGAAAATCCACCGGCACGTTTATCTCGTGACGCTCCAATCCAGAAAAGTAACTTCATCAGCTATCACATGCATGCGGCCTGGCAACAGGAAGTTTTCGCGGCAGTTGAGCGTTCGGCAAAATATTTTGATAAATACCTTGGCGGCTTGATCGAAGTCGTCAATCCGGGTGCCGATACAATGATCATCGCCTCAGGAGCGGCGGTATCCCAGGCTCGGGAAGCCGTACGCCAAGAAGGAGAAAAAGGCAACAGTGTTGGGCTCATCAAAGTGAAGACTATTCGCCCCTGGCCCAAAAAGCAGATCATTGACGCGGCAAAACACGCTAAAACAATTCTCGTTCCAGAGTTCAATCATGCTGGCTGGCTGCATAAAGATGTATGTGCCACCCTGTATGGAAAATGTGAGGCCGCAATATACAATGGCCCCAGAGTTTTTGGCGGCATGACTATGCCGACTGAAATGATCCTTGACTGGTTGACAGAAATTCGAGAGAAAAAACAATCTGGAAACTTCTTTGTAACAGCTTAATTTTAAGTTACCTGTTTCAGTAGTCCAGCTGAGAAAAGTATTTTTTTAGCTGTTAGTTCGTAATCACGGTTTTTTAAAAACCGAAACACATATAAATTAAATACAATAACTTTAAAAAGGGGAAAAATTATGTCCCTCGATACTGTAAAACCATCTCCTGGTTTTTTGGAGCATTTACCGATTGAGTATAGAGACCTCGTTGAGCACGGTCCTTATGGTCAGCAGAAAAAAGTAACTGATCTGGGAAAATTCAAGGAACTGGGGGAAGAACATCCCATGTGCGCCGGTTGCGCCATGTCCTTGTTTATCAGACTTGTATTTCTGGGTTTGCCCAAACCTGAACACACCGTAATAGTTGGAACCGCCGGTTGTGGCCGCTTGGCCATTTCACAGGGTAACGTCCCGTTCGTTTACGGCAACTATGGAGACACCAACGCGGTGGCTACAGGAATAAAGCGTGGTCTTGAACTCCGGTTCCCTGAGCAGGATAAAGACGTAGTGGTCATGTGTGGTGACGGCGGCTTGGTAGACATTGGTTTTCAGGGCCTGATGCACAGTTGGTTCCGTCATGAAAAATTTACGACCATCTTGCTCGATAACGAAGTCTACGGAAATACTGGTGGACAGGAAAGCGGCATGACTCAAAAGGGACAGATCATGAAGATGTCTCCGCGAGGCAAAAAAGATGATAAAATGGACATGATGGGTCTGGCTAAGGTTGCCAAACTGGATTATGTGGCTAGAATCACCCCCACCAATCCAAGCCGTGTGGTCCGTACAGTAAAACGTGCGATTCATGTCGCCCGTGAGTTTGGTTCAACTTATGTTCAGGCGTACACTTCCTGCAATATTGAGTATTCCATTCCAACTCCAGATGTCATGCAAGACGCGTTTGACATGGAAAAAGAGCGGTACGGTTTCGAAGAAATAATTTCTGATCGTGCCAAAGCATATTTGGATGAAATTGAAAAGAAAAAGAAAAAGAAATAACCAGGAGGAAAATCATGTCATTTAAGCGTTATAACGTCCGCATGGCGGGAATTGGAGGGCAAGGTGTGGTCACCGCCTCGCATATTCTAAGTAACGGAGTAGTAATCTCCGGAGGCCACAGTTCACTTGTTCCTTTTTTCGGATCGGAAAAACGGAACGCGCCGGTAGAAAGTTATGTCCGCATTTCCCAGGAAGTGATTTACGAAATCGGCGAAATCATCTACCCGAACATCATTATGATTTTCCATGCATCGGTAATCACATTGGGGAAATCATACACCATGCCATTTTACACTGGACTGAAAGAAGGCGGAGTCATCCTTATCAACAGTAAGACTCCTATTAATTTCAGTGCTGATGAGCAAAGGGAAATGGACGCAATTAATGCCAAGGTCTACTATGTCCCTTGTACGGAAATGGCCAATGAAGTCGCTAAAACAGAGCTGGCCACAAACATGGCCATGTGTGGAGCGATTGCTGCGGTTTTAGGGATGCCCGATGTCAAATCACTCGGAGCATCTGTTAAAGACCGGTTTATCGGAAAAGGAATTGTTACTTCTGGTGGAACCGCCGCACTGGATAGTGCGATTGAGAAAAAATTCGCCAAGAAAGCAAAACTCCTCGAGGCCAATATGAAAACATTACGTGCCACATACCAATATGTAATCGATCAGGGTTGGGCTCATAAAGATGCCGTGCTTCCCGAGGAAGAGGCTGTCACTGTTTAATCTTTTTTACTGGAGATAAAATGTATTACATTGCTGAAGTGGACAAAGGTATTTGTTCCGCAAAGAATTGCCATCTGTGCACAACCTACTGCCCAGAGACGAATTGCATCAACTACAGTGAAAAAGATAAGTCTGCCTACATTTCTGTTGACCGGTGCAAGGCATGTGAAATCTGCGTATATATATGCCGGGATGTGGCAAAGAATGATGCTATCAAGATGAAATGGGTTGAAGAGCTTGACGAAGGTTTCATGATCAAGAAATCCGGCATTATTCTGCGTTAGTCTCGTCTTACATAATTTTTAGAAAAGGGTATTTGAGCGCCAGGAAGCTTAAATACCTTTTTTTTATCCAACAACCTTTTAGCGAAAAAGAAAACTTCTATTATGGAAAAAACGTTTGCCATCATCAAACCGGACGCAGTTGAGCGAAACCTGATTGGAAAAATTCTGGAACGAATTGAAGGAAAGGGATTCCGGATTGTCGCCATGAAACGAGTCCTCCTCACTTTACCCATAGCACAGGGTTTTTATCACGTCCATAAGGAGCGGCCTTTCTTTAAGGACCTGA